>Ga0315310_10001212_pt1 | contig 16236 bp, 19 predicted proteins | sample TDP5_MG_FD_203630 | JGI IMG/M metagenome (GOLD analysis project Ga0315310, IMG submission 203630) | Freshwater sediment microbial communities from Lake Towuti, South Sulawesi, Indonesia - TDP5 | ecosystem: Environmental > Aquatic > Freshwater > Lake > Sediment | place: Indonesia: South Sulawesi... | reverse complement strand
CCGCCGAGTGGACCTGCTCTCGTTCCCGTCTTCAGAGCGTCGCCAGAGGTTTTTCGACCGAGCCGAGGCGGAGCTGGCTTCGGGGGCTCTGGCTTCTCTCGAGGTTGACATGGCGCCTCTTCTCTTGTTTGAGGGCTTTCAGAGAGCCCGTCTGCTCTCGTGTCTGCGGAGAGAGGTCGCAATCGCTGAAGGCTTCAAAGTGCCTATCACTGTCTGTAGTGGAGCAACGAGTGAGCAACTGTTGAGAAATCCAAACGACTTCGTTGCTTTAGCCTCGCTGTTTGACATGGCTTCGGAGAGGGCTCTGGAGGCTCTCTCAGAGGTTCCGTTTGGTATCGTGAGGCGCAACAGAGAGAAGCTGAGCCCAGATTTCGTTGCTCCGGGCATAAGGGTTGTCAGGAGGGGAGACTGCTGTCGCAGCGGGTGAGAAGGCGCTATCTGGCTGTTCGAGTGGAGAGCGAAGCCTCTGTGAACAGGGAAGAGTTGACAGACGCCGTCTGGAGAGCCGTCACGCAGCTGTTCGGGGAGTACGGCGCGAGTCAGGTCGGCTTGGTCGTTATCGAGTACGACGAGCAGAATGGTCGAGGTGTCGTGCGCTGCTCTCACAAGGCTGTTCCCATGGTGAAAGCGTCCATAGCTTCTATAACCAAAATAGACGGAAAATCGGCTGCGATTCGTGTTTTAGGGGTCTCTGGAACTCTGAAGGCGCTTCACAAGAGATACGGATAACTCTTAAGTGTTCGGGATGAGTCTTCTAACTAGGGGATGATGTCGCCGTCCCAGACCGACCTTTATGCGGGGATGAGGACCTCATGACGGACAGACCCCTTCTAGTCGAAAAAGAAGAGTCGGTTTTGAAACAACTCTTTTATCAAACCTGCTTAATTTAGAGTAGGGTTCGGTGAGTCGCGTGGAAAAACGCCCCGTAGCCGCCTACATGCTATCCATGATAGGCTTGTGTCTCCAAGTGGTCGCCGCAGTATACATTGTTTACATGATTGTTTTCTTCTCATCGGTTGCTGCTGACTGGGGTTTTCACTGGGAGAACATGGGACCGTGGATGATGGGGCACTGGATGAGAGGCTACCCCTACACGCTTCACCCGCTCTGGAGCCTCGTCTGGATAATCACCGCTGTGGCAGTCATAGCGATAGGCGCCTATGGAATCGTCTTGATGAACAGCACGAACTTGGGCAGCGTGCGGACGGGAGCCACACTCGTGCTCATCGCCTCGATCATAGCCTTCCCAACAATGTGGGGCTTCATGATCGGGTCACTGCTCATGTTCGCTGGAAGCATCCTCGGACTCGTGTGGGCGCCTCCCCGTTCACAAACATCATAAGTTTCCGTAGTGACACACAGTTTAAATAGACTTCACACGATTAAACACGTAAATCTACGTCTCAAGACGAGACCAAAAGATTGCAGCCAACCGAACTCGCCAAGGGCGGAAAAGTCGCAGAAAAATCCTTCATAATCCTCGTGCTAGTGGGCATAGTTGAAGTGCTTGTAGGAATACTCTCCCTAAGCATGGCACTGATCGCTGACGGCGTCCACTCTTTTGCCGACGCCGTGGTTTCCCTCATCGTCTGGATTGGCTTACACTTGTCTAGAAAGGCACCCGACGGCAAGTTCCACTTTGGCTACTACAGAGTTGAAACCCTCAGCAGCTTTGTCGCGGCGTTTTTCATGGCGATATTGGGCGGAGTAATCCTCTACGAGTCTTATCTGGTGCTGCTTGCCCCAAGAGAGATAGTCAACGCAGAGGTAGCTATGACCGTGGCTTTCTCAGCAGCCGCGATTGCCTTTGTTCAATCCATCTACAAGATTCGAGCTGCCAAAAAGTACGCTTCTTTGGCGCTCAAAACGGAAGCCTTCAACTCGGTTAAGGATGTGCTCACGTCCGTAACAGCCTTTCTCGGTATAGCCTTCAGCAAATACTCCCAAATTGCTCAGACAGATTCTGTTGCTGGAATCATCATCGCCTTCTTCGTCTTCACCGTTTCCTACTCTATAATAAAAGAGGCTTCTCTGGTCTTGACAGACGCCTGCCAATGCACAGAAATTTTGTTAGATATCGAAAACATAGCGAAAAGTGTCAAGCACGTCAAGGGAGTGCACAGCATCCGCATGCGAAAGCTGGGACCCTACCTGATAGGCGACATGCACGTTGTGGTTGACGGCGACATGGCGGTGAGAGAAGCCGACAGCATAGCAACTCGGATAGAGGAGCAGGTGAAGCAGGAATTCGACGAGATAACAGAGATAAAGGTGAGAATAGAGCCACACGAACCCGCGACAAAAAGCGAAGCCGAAAACTAGTTTTTACCACAATACAACCTTCAATCACAAGGGTTAAAATGAAAAGAGATAAGCGATAGACTTCCACTACAATGGACTAGGTGCTTCTGTTATGGTTGAGATTGTTTGCCGTCCGCCTAAACAATTGGTGATTTTGGAGTGCACCCAGTATCCTTCCATCGAGGCTTTAGCCAAGACCGTGGCGGTCATCATCAGCGTGGGTGAGTCCATGGTTCTGAAGTGGGCTGAGGGCGTAGCCTTCTCGTACAGCATGGTGACGCCGACCTCGGACACCTTGATGAAGGAGTTTTTGGAGGGTCGAGTCTACTGGTCAGACGTTGTATACGCGCTGATGCCTCAGTATCAACCAACCATCAGAGTGGGAACATTGGACATTCCAGTCATAGACGTCAGCCCAAACCTTCTTCTGAGAGAAGCAGCAAAGTGGATGAAAACGAGCGCACAAGAATAGTCAACCAACCGAGGTGATTTGGTGGCGCACGAGGCTTTCAGGCTTCGAAGCATGAGCGAAGGCGACGTGGAAGAGTGCCTCAGACTCTACAGGCAGATGGTGGACCACCACAGGGAGATTTACGGAGACGACACAATCCCCTACGCAGACGACACCCTAAAGAAGAAACTGCAGCGAACAGACGAAAACTACGTGAAAAAGGTAGCCGAGGAGAAGGGACGAATCGTGGGCTTGCTCACAATCGAAATCAAGGACAGAATCTGCGAGCTCGACGAGATACTCGTTGCGAAAGACAGGAGGGGCAGGGGAATCGGAAAAATGTTCGTCGAATACACAAAGAAGACCGCGCTAGAAAGAGGATGCAGAGAGATTCAGGTTAGCTTCGCAGCCAGAAACGTTCAAGCACTTAACTTCTACCACAAGATGGGGCTGAACTGCCTCGGGATGATACAGCTGTTCATGCCAATCACCGAGAGGGGAAGGGAACAATGGTACGAGAGGGGAAAGACCACACGCTTTCTAGGCTACAAATACTACTACTGAAGGGAGGCTGAGAGAGAATGAAGAGCTACATAAAACTCTACGGTCCGTCGCTTTCCAAGGCGCAGGCGGCATTGAAGAAGTTAGTTGAGGAATTGGACCCCATACACTACGGCAGCATCGTCTCCACCATCGACCCCACCATGGACCTGCTGACCAGCTCGATGATAAAACACGGTCGAGACTTGCTGGGCGACTACGACTTCGTCTTCGAGTGGATAGGCGTGCCCTCCGCGGAACAAATCGACAAGCTGGTGCAGAAAATCGACGAGGCTTTGGCTCCAACAGGGTGTAGATACACGATAACCACAAAATAGGGCTAGGAGTTTTCCGTTGAGTTTTCGGGTGTAACTTTCCGCCTAACACAAGGTTTAAGAAAACGCCGAACCAAGTGTAAAACGAGAAACGATGGAGAGAAAGCGTCTCCTTCTGATTACTGGAATCTTCATCGTTATTGTAGTGGCGGCGTTATTTTTTGCCGCTTATTTTCCAACCCCTCACAAGGTTCTCAAGCAGAATTTGTACAGGAAAGCTTTTACAGATTATCCGTTCGGACTGATGAACCTCGACGTTATTATTCACTATGAGACAGAGACTGATGGCACATGGAGAAGGAGCAGTCAAGCCAGTTACAACATAACTGTCCTCGTCAAGCCAACCTACGTGAACGAGAGCGTTATGTCCAGCGTCAAAGTCATTCACTGGGAGGTTGGTGACCTAATTACAATGGTGGGGGGATGGTCATTCTTCCCAGCTGAATCCGCCCCAATGGACTATGGGATAGATCTAATGGATTTTTGGTTCAATCAGAGTGATTGGTGTGTTGTAAGCAAGATTCATCACCCCTCGATAACCTATTATCCACCCGCTCCCCTTCAAGATCAAAACATCCTCACATATTACCTTATCATTCGTGAAATTCTAACCGACGGTTCGAACAACCTCTTCAACTTTGGAGATTTCTTCTCCATCCCAATTTCTCCATGAAATCATGGTGGACTGGGGGGGATTTGCACCCTCACCACAGTGGAGATATCTCCCGCAACTCCCCTTTTTTTGAGGCGCGCACGACTTCTTGCATGTGTTTCAAAGCTTCTTGACATACCAAGAAGCCGTGTGATCAGTTACAAACCCGATCTTCTTGTAGAGTCGCTCTGCATTTCCTCCTTTATCTGTCTGCAGTGTATGGATGTCATTTCCTTTTCTAATCGATTCATTGACGGCATGAATTGTTAACGCTGTTGCGATACCTCTTTTTCTGTATTCCTTCAATGTTCCAACGTTGAATATTCCACCAGTCTTAACCAAAGAAAACAGGAAGCTGGTTCCTACAGGCTTTCCATCAACGTATGCCACGTAGTATCTTCCTCCTTTTCGCATCCAGTCAATCATAATTCTGTCCCACTTCTTTTTCCATTCATCTGGGAACTCGAAAACTGTGAACACAATCTTGTCCGCGACATCTAATTCATCTTCTGGTATTTCCCTCACCTCTCCAGTGGGACTCAATTTCTCTTCGAGTTCATTTCCCTTGTATACCATTATTGAGTGCTCTGTTTCTTTCTTGAAACCGTGAGACTCGAGAAACGAGCTGAATGTTCTTGGACGGGTCAATGGAGTGATCCGAAAACGAACGAAAGCAGAATCTTTTGATTTGGCATGTTTGACAACTGCGTTTAGCAGATTTTCAGCTTCATCCTCGTTGATATTGATGTCTGCGGCATGGTTGCATGGAGGTAGAGGAATATCGGGATTACATGTGGTCACCGCTCCCTTTAGATCCTTGGTCTGAGGCAGGGTTAAGATCATTCTGTGCCAGTACTGTTCAAGTTTCTTAGTTTCTGTCAAGTTACATCATTGTGTTCTATCTTCTCGATTCCCTCTTATTGCTTGCGGCATTCTATATCCTGATAGCGCGCAGAGAGTCTAACAAGAGATTGAAGTGGATGGACTGGGGGGGATTTGAACCCCCGGCCTCCTGAGTGCAAGTCAGGCGTTCATACCAAACTGAACTACCAGCCCGCAAATCCTAATCGTCAGAGCCTAAATTAAAGTTATTCACACCACCAAGACACGACAATAAACGCCCAACAAACCACCATAACAACATAATAAAACACCTCAAGCTCAAACCAAACACAACCCGAAACGGCAACCATAACCAAAAAAGAACTCAAAACACAAACAACTCTCACACCAGCCACACAAAAAAATTTGCGAAAAACAGAAAAGGCGTAGACGCTGTAGAACGTATCTATCGAGGAATCTAAACATGCCAACCTACATTCTCCTCTCAACCCTAACAGACGAGGGAAGAAGAACCGTGAAGGAAAGACCGGAGAGAATCAAAGAAGTGAACAAAGAGATCGAAGCCCTAGGCGTCAAGGTCGTAGCCCAGTACGCCGTGCTCGGACCCTACGACTTCATCAACGTCGTGGAGGCGCCAGACAACAGAACCATAGCCCGCGTGTCCATGGAGCTGGGCTCCCGCGGAACCGTTCAAATAATGAGTTTAGCCGCCATTCCGATAGACGAGTTCATCAGGAACATGAAGAAGAAGTAGAAGAGCGAAGCCGCAAACATCCCCTATTTTTATCCTCGTTTCCTTTGCTCAGTCCTAAATCACGTAGTAGTCGATGACCTTCTGCATGCGCCTCGGAGGAGTCAAGTGCCTCGCGGTGATCTCCTTGAGTATCCTTATCATCTGCGGCTGATACCTGACGATATCGGTTAGTGTGACGAGCCCCACTAGTTTTCCGTCTTCCAAAACTGGAAGCTTCTTGATTTTGTTGTCGAACATCAGCCTCGTGGCGTCTTCTATGTCCATTTCAGAATCTCCGGCTATGAGTGGTTTGGTCATGATCTCTCGAACCTGAGTTTTCTTCGGGTCTCTCGACTTGGAGACAATCCTCTTCAGCAGGTCTCTTTCCGTCACTATTCCCACGGCTTTCCCCCTTCTCATCACGATTAGGCAGCCTATCTCGTTCTTGTTCATGAGCTTGGCTGCCTGCAGCACCGTCGCGTCTGCGCTTATGGTCACCACGTCTTCCACCATGACGTCTTCAACCTTGAGCTTCATGGATTCACACCGAGTTCTAACTTACGATTCGACACCTTATAAGTTGAGAGAACACGCAATCATTATTCCAAATTCACTCTAGGGCAAGTTCGGCGGCTGCGACTTCAGCGGCAGAAAAACAGCTTTCACTTCGAGGATTCCACGCATCCCTCTTATTCTTCCAATCAGTTCGCGCACTCTGCGATAGTTGCCTCCAGCGATGAACACCTCAAGGCAGTATTGCCTGTCGATGTGCCTGTGGACGTTCTCAACCACGATGTCGTCGAACTCGTGTCTCACCTCGGACATCCTCAAGTCCACGTCTCTCTTGGCGTACTCGCAGATGGTCATAATTGTAGACGCCACTGTTCCGGTCACTGCCTTAGCCACCTCAGCCTCGGCTATTAGACTTCTTACGGCGTCTCGGAAAGCTTCGGAGCGACTGTAGTAGCCCCGAGCCTTGGAGAACTCGTCGAACTTCCTGAGGAGCTCGTTTGGCAGGGTTATGCTGACAACCGTCAAGTCCTTCACCTACTATTAATGTAAAGCCTTCTTTGTATTTTCTCATTAATATATATTACGTAGTTTTTAGCACTAATTTAATACTGGACGCTTGCCTCCCTTTAACATGAGCCAGCACGCGAGGAAAAGCTTGTTGGTCGACAATAAAAGCGAAGGATTGGACAGAAGCGAGAGAGCGCCGTGGGTTTTCATAGCCGTTGTGCTGGGGTCCACAATAATTGTGTCAAGCTTGCTCGACTGGCTGGTCGGAGGCGTTCCGCTTGGCTTTGTTCTGCCTCTCGTAAACGAGTCAGCGACAGTCTCCAAACTGCTCTATTATGGCTCGATTATAACATTTGGAGCCTACATCGGATATCTAGGGCTGAGAGAGCTAATACTGAAAAGAAGATTTTCGGTAGAGTTCCTGATGTCCGTAGCCTCCCTCGGAGCAGCCTCTCTCCATCTCCTGTTCGAGGGCGCCACCGTTCTCTTCTTGTACTCCCTAGCCGAGCACTTTGAGGGTTACATAGAAGACAGAGCTAGAAGGGCTGTGGAAAAACTCTCTAAGTACATGCCGGAAGAGGCAACGGTGATTGAAACCGCTTCTGAGAAAAAGGTGAACGTGAAGCAGGTAAGGTCTGGCACGACGATTTTGGTCAAGCCCGGAGAAAAAATTCCGTTAGACGGCGTTGTTATCGACGGCTCCTCTTACGTGGATCAGTCTCTCGTAACCGGCGAGTCTGTTCCAGTCTGGAAGAGGAAGAGCGACGCCGTTTTCGCTGGTACGCTGAACACAGACGGCGTTCTGAAAGTCGAGGTTGTAAAGGAGGCTGGGCAGACTCTTGTCTCCAGAATTGAGAGGCTTGTCACACAGTCGAGGAAGAGAAAGGCAGACGTTGAGCGGCTGGTTGACAGGTTCGCCCATATTTACGTGCCCATAATAGTGGCCTTAGCCTTCTTCACCGCCTTCCTGATGCCGCGAATCGCCGGCGGACCAGCAGAGACGTGGATTTATCGGGCTCTCATACTGCTCGTAATATCTTGCCCAAGCGCCTTCATAATCTCCGTGCCAGCCACGTTCTTCACAGCCACAGCCACCGCTGCCAGGAAAGGCGTGATTATCAAGGGCGGAATCTACATAGAGAAGATGGACAAAGTGCGAACGATTGTTTTTGACAAGACGGGCACGCTCACGCTCGGCAGACCAGCCGTGAAAGAGGTCAACTGCCTCAGCCAAGGAAACGACAAGCGGGCTCTCACATACGCGGCTGCTCTAGAACAGTATTCGCACCACCCGCTCGCTGAGAGCATAGTGAGAAAGGCAACCGAGCTGGGTTTAGAGTTTCAGAAGCTGAACGTCGCCGACGTGAAGGAGTTTCCCGGCGAAGGCATAACTGGTCGTGTTAATGGATGCCGCGTTTCTGTGGGTGGTGAAGAGTTGATGAAGAGGGAAGGATTAAGTCCAGAGTTTCTGGATGTCGAGAACGAGAAGCACACGAGAGTTTATGTCTCCATAGACCAGTGCACTCCCCCCATCTTTTGCCTTGTAGACGAGGTTAGAAGCGACGCTGCTGAGGTGGTGAAGGCACTGAAAGTCTCTGGCACGCAGACAGTGATACTGACAGGGGACAGAACCGACGTCGCCAAAGAAGTCGCGAAGGAACTATCCGTAGACAAGTTCTACGCTGAGCTCCTTCCAGAGGAGAAGCTGAAGATTGTCGGACGGTTAAAGGCTGAACAGGGTTTGGTAGCCATGGTTGGCGACGGAATCAACGACGCTCCTGCGTTGGCGGCTTCAGACGTTGGCATAGCCCTGGGAAGCGGTGGAGTAGACGTAGCCCTAGAATCCGCCGACATCGTCTTGGTCAGGAGCGAGTTGACGAAAATACCGTATCTGCAGAGGTTGAGCAAGCTGGCTGTGAAAATAGCTAGGCAAAACATAGCTGCTTCTCTAGGTGTCAAACTGGTTCTTGGGGCTCTTGGCTTTCTGGGACTGATTCCCCTCTGGTTTGCGGTAGCCGCGGGAGACGATGGAGTAACCCTTCTTCTGCTCGTAAACACGTTGCGCTTGCCCAACTTGAAGGCTTAACCTCCACGGTCTTTTTGAGGCATTTCTTTTATGGAGGAAGAGCAGTCTAGATAGAAAAGAGGCTTGACACAGATGAGGATAGGCGTTCTCGTCGGCGGCGGCGACGCACCTGGCTTAAACGCGGCGCTCAAGGCTGCGGTCACAAAGGCGAAAGAGCTCGGCTTCGACGTGGTTGGCATAAAGCGAGGGTGGGCTGGTCTGCTAGAGCTGGACACCGAACCCTTGGACACGGACGCTGTGGAGGAGATTCACTCGCGGGGAGGCGTGGTTCTCTACACGTCCAGAACCAATCCGTTCAAGATGGAGAAGGGACCCGAACTGGTTGTCAAGAACATGAAGAAACTGAAAATCGACGCTCTGGTAGCCATGGGAGGAGAAGACACGCTGGGTGTGGCTCAAAGACTATTCGAGATGGAAGTGCCAGTTGTGGGCATACCCAAAACCATAGACAACGACCTCTCAGCCACGGACTACAGCATAGGCTTCGACACCGCCGTCTCCATAGCCACAGACGCAATCGACAGACTGCGCACAACCGCCGAAGCTCACCACAGAATCGTCATAGTCGAGGTTATGGGCAGACGCACGGGCTGGATAGCGCTGTACGCGGGCTTAGCCGGAGGAGCAAACCTGATTCTCATTCCAGAGGCGCCTCTCAGCCTAAACCAGATGTACAAACTGCTGAAGACTCGACACGCCAACGGCAAGGTCTACAGCATAATAGTCGTGGCTGAGGGGGCAAAGATGCTCAAGGAAGACGAGCAGTTGATAGTGGAGAGCAAAGAGATAGACGAGTTCGGGCACCCCAGACTGGGCGGAATCAGCCGAGTTCTAGAGAAACTGATACCGGAAAACACGGGGTTTGAGGCGAGGTCAGTTATTTTGGGGCACCTTCAGAGGGGTGGTTCACCAACAGCCTTCGACAGAATCCTCGCAATGAGATTGGCTGACAAAGCAGTTGAGCTGATAAAGGAGCGCAGGTTCGGTCAGATGGCAAGCTTTCAGGGGTGCGAGATAGTCTCTGTTCCGATAAAGGACGCACTGGCTCAGCGCAAGAGCGTGAGCCCTGAGCTCTACAAAATGGCAAAGACCTTCTTCGGCTAGACTGAGAGAAACAACTTTTATCCTCACCTGCCTAAACTCTGCTACATGAAGATCAGGTACGCTGAAGCGCCAGAAATCAAACAACTCGTGGAGAGAATAGTCACCGAACTAGACTTCAAACACATCAACCTTAACGGAGTGCATTGTTTCCGAAGCTTCGGTTCAAAATCTAAGCGCACAGTTGCCAGAGTTCACGCTTTGGGAAAGCTGTGGCAGAAAGCCCTGTGCACTCACCCCAATTACATCATTGAAGTCATCTCGGAGCGTTACGACAGCCTCAGTCAAGCCGAGAAGGAGAAGATTCTGATTCACGAGCTCCTCCACATTCCGAAAGGGTTTTCGGGAGGGTTCAGACCGCACAAGGGCTACATAACACGGAAGAGAATAGACAGCCTCCACGAAAAACTCTCATCAAAATAGGTTGTTTGGCAACATTGGTTGAAAGGTCCAGATGAGCCTCGCTGTTAGAGAAACGCCCAAGGTGAATTCCTGATTCATAACTTTAAAGCGCGTGTTATCGGCTAAGAGATACTCCTAGAGGAAAAACTATGCTAGGCAGAGGCGCGAGGATAAGAAGACGAACCCGAAGAAGAGTGAGACGAAGACTGGCTAGAAGAGCCTAAAGCCGCATACAAAAAATTACGAAACGATTAAAAGATTGTGCTGCCAGCCGTGAAGGTCTTAGCCACGTAGGTTTCTGGATTAACCTCTTCGATGACTGCGCCGTCTACGTCGATTATGTAGACAGCGTGGAGTCGAGCGTTTTTGACTTCCTCGAGGCTGACTGGAGGATTCTGGTAATACAGGTCGCAGAGGCTCTTTATTCTCTCCAAGTCTTCCTTCTTTCTCTGTCGAGGGGGCGCGCTGAAGGCTTGCGCTATCTGCAGGATGTAGTAGGGCGGTATGCCCAGCGCGAACTTGTCCGCGTGGCTGCTGTATCGAACTATCTTGCTCGCTATCCTAGCCGAGAGGTAAGCTGTGGGATCCAAGGCGTGTTCGGGTGGAACGAAACCCGTCTCTATCTCCACGATGAGCCTTCCATGGGCTTTGGTGGCGTATAGGTCGCACGTCAACGCTCCATCCAACGGGTGCTCCACCTGCACCTCGTACCCTTTCAGAATGAGGTGCTTGGCGCACATCAGCTCCATGACGGAGTGGTTTATCTTCACCACGTTCTCTCTGTGCATCTGAACCAGTCTCTCTCTGAGCCGATTCAGCCTTTCTCGAGCGGTCTCTTCCATGATGCCCTGAGTGAGCTTTGACAGTAAAGAGTTCAGGTCCTCCTCGAACTTCTCTGCTTTAGCCATAGAGGTTTCCTACTATGCTACAACCCTTCTGACTTCACAGGAGAACCGCTTAAGCCTTTGGGCAGATATAAGGAAAAAGCGATGAAGAGACGACCCCGAATTCCACTCGAGAAGCCGCTTTCAGTTTAAATATCCCCCATAGTTTAAGCGAGAGAAACGCAACCGATGTTACCGTTTTCATTTGAGACTGTCAAAAAATCTACACCTTTTCCAGAACAGTTGAAGGCGAGGCTGTGCAAACACCTTAAATAAAATTCTGATCACTTAAGAGAACTCGCCCAAGTTGAGAAGCAGGCTTGGATGGCTCAGCGCAGAACGGTTGGCTCAACAACCGACTGTCGTGAGTCACTCTCAAGAGATGGCATCAACTGAGAAGGATTCCCGACAGCCAATTACCAGCTAATTGGGCTGTGTTGAACCGTTCGGGCTTAGACTCAACTTGGGCATTTCTATTTTGGAGACCAAGGGGAGAAAGGAGAACCCGTCTGTCATCTGTGGGAATCTTTGGGCGAAACTGAGTCAGAATGTTTATTGTGAATTCACAACTGCTAATAAGAGATTTTGCCAGACGCCTAGGCGCAAAAGGGAGAGCAGAGTACACTTGGGCAGCAACGACCGCCGGGCGATACGGCTCAAAGAGATTAACGACGCGATTCGGTGTGGGCAGGCGTATTTGCGAGTCAGAGTGAGAGAGAAGCAATACGACTGAGGGCTGTTGAGACTTCACTCACCCTTCAACTTTTGTTTTCAGGCGTAGGTTTTTTCTCAATTCTGCGTCTATCATTCTTGTCAGCATGACCTTCGAGATCAGCACGCACGGAACTCCTCGAAGGCTGGCGAGGTCCGCGTGTTTCTCGTCTTGCGTGACGAGCAGCAGTCTGTTCTTTTCGGCGTATTCAACTATCCTCTTGTCTTCGGCTCCCGTCAGGTTTACGTCTTGAACGGTGAGCACTTCCCAGCCTAAGGCTTGGAGGTACTCTTTGAGTCCCGTGTACATCTCGTCAAGAAGAAGCCTCACTGCAGCCGATCCTCCACTTATTACACTCCAATCCCGATTGATATATTAAAGAGCCCTATCATGGTGAGGTTCAGCCTAGTTGCTTCTGAATCGATGTGAGTAACGGGTTAATGTCCAATCCGCTGTACCCTATCGTTCTAGCTAGTTCAACGGCATCGTATTTCTGACCATCAGCCCACAGTTTTGTCAGAAACCTTCCGGCTTCGACGCTGTTGAACCATTCCTCTCCGAACTTCTTCTGGAGCGCTGCTCGCAGTTGTTCCTCGAAAATCCACGCTCGCAGATACTGGGCGCAGTAGAAGCCGTCGTCATGGTCTATCAGATACTGAATTTTTCCGTTCTTGAACTTCAAAACTTTGTCGAGAGTTGCCTCGTAGAGTTTGTCCATGCCTTCTAGAGTCTCCGAAGTGTGCAGTTTTATCTCGTACGACAGTTTTGCACCGTATCGCCTGACAAAGAAGAGCTTGTAGAGGTGGAGGAAGTCAAGATACGGTTCGGCGTCTTTGATGGGTGTGTGTTGTCTCAGCCACTTCTCGTTTGTTAGCAAATACTCTAGTAGAAAGGCGTAGGTTTCTGTCACGGAGTTGTCGCCCAAGCGCTTGTACTCCATATCCAAGTCGGCGTTGACACAGCCGTAGTGTTCCGCGTGCCCCGCCTCGTGGAATAAGCTCGCGTAGTCGTCGTGTCCGCCGTGGGGCATAATGACCAGCTTCACTTCGTCTGGAACCCTTATTCCGCTGCAGAAGGCTCTCGGCGATTTGCTCGGTCTCTCCTCCGTGTCGATGGCGATGTTACTCTGTCTGTCTAAGCGTATACCCATGTTCGCCAACGTCTGCTTTAACGTTTCAACCGCCTTCTCCTTCTTGAAGTAGTTGTCGTACTCCTTCGCCCTGAAGAAGTAGGCTATGTCGTGTCTCTCAGCGTCTTCGAGGCTCACGCCAATCTTGTCCCTCAGCGCCTCGTCCATAAGAGTCGCGTAGAGGGATTCTGTTTTGTCAGTGAATTCGTGCATGGTTTTTTCTAGGCTCAAGAAATCAATCTTCTTGATGTCCTCAAATAACGCCATGTAACTCCTGTATCCCAGTTCTTCCGAAGTGCTGTGGAGCTTCCGCATCCTCTCTTTCAAGATAGGATTCATTACTCTGTCAATCACAGTGTTTCTTGCCTGGAACAGTTTGCTCCGTTTGGTTCTGTCGGGTTCGTTCGCAATCTTTGTGACCGCGAGCCTAAACGGAATTTCTTCACTGTCTACCTTGACTTTTTCTTTCGACTCCGTTGTTTCGGCTTTGTCGCTCAGCTCTTTCACAACCATTTCCAGGTAGCCGCCGACGAAAAACTCCTGCAAGAATCTTAGTTTTCTATCTTCCTCGCCTTTCGCAAGTCTGCGTTTCTCTTTGACTTCTAGGATTAGCGGTTTAGTGAATAGATGCCGGTACTTCTCGTATATGGCTGAAAGATTCATTTCATCTTTTAGTCCAGCCCAGTTGAGGAACCACTCTCTTTCCTTTTCTGCCGAGAAGTCTTCCACGTCAAGTCTGATTTTGTTCCAGTCAACCATGGGGATGGCATTCTCCTACATGCTGAAGTGACTAATCTACATCGGCGGCGATTCTTATGTTTTGCCACCCTAAAACCTAGTGTACTTCACCCTCGTCTCTCTTTCTGGTGGGGTCTGTTGTTAAGAGGTGGAAGACTACGGCTGCAACGACGCCCAACGCTCCAAGCGCACTCGCAAGAACCTCGTAGCCGAACAAGATGAGCATCGACCCACCAATCGCAGTCCCGAGAGCAGAACCCAGACTCTGAGCCGCCGAGTTCAACGACATCATCGTGCCGCGGAATCTTGGAACCTGCTCAAGAGTCAGGCTACTAGACGCAGAGGCCACCATGCCGAAGAACCAAGCGCCCAGGAAGTTCAATGCCAAAGAAAGCCACAGATTAGGCACATAAGTGAATGAGATAGTGAATACACCCGCCAAGAGAGCAGTTAAGACTGTTAACGGTTTCCTGCCAACCCTGCCTATGAATCGCCCACTAACCAAGCTACCCAAAGTGTAGCATAGAGCCGCTCCTATGATTATGATTGATGCAAAACCTCTTGATACCAAGAACCGCTGCCTGAAAAAAGATACCCCATAAATCAGAACCGCCATAAACGCTGCCATGCGAAGGACGTTACCACTTAAACAAGCAGTGGCAGACCTGTTTGATAAGACACCCTTAAAACCCCCAAGATAAGTCCCCTCGCTCGATGTAGGTTGGTGACTACTTGATGTGGGTGGAAGCCCGATGAAAGCCAACAAGAGGCTTGCTAATGAAACGGGTAACACGAATGCGAAGAAGGCTAAGCGCCAGCCTCCGATGCCTGCGATGAAGCTGATGACTGGTGCTCCAATGACGTATGCCAGAGAACCGCCTGCGACAAGCCACCCAACTGCGTTCGCCCTCTTCTCCAGAGGGAAGTGTTCTCCGATCAGTGTGATGGTCATCGGGGTAACCATTGCCAGTGCCAGCCCGTTTAGAGAATACGATATGAGCATCAGGTTGAAGTTTGAAGCCAGAGGACAACCTATGGCTGAGATGTTGAGGAACAACAGCCCAATCAAAAGTAGCGATTTGTGAGAAAACCGAACACTTAGGGCACCCATGAACAATGCGAAGATGACTGCTACAACGTAAGAAAGAGTGCTGATCTGCCCCGTGACGCCCACGGAGACTTCGAAAGTGAGCCCGATGTCGATTAGAAGGAGTCCCGTTAGAATTCCTGCGGGCGATGTCGCAAAGTAGGAGATGACCAGCGAGGGAAGGACAAGCCTACCAGGCGAACGCTCTTCTGCCAGAGGCTGTTCATCGCTCACGTTCTACCACTCAACCCACAACTAGAACCTAAACCCAAGTGAAGCCTATCTCATATAACACTTACTCGCGTGACACCGTCGAAACTCTGGGAAGAAAACGCCCGGTCTTCTTCTGATACTTCACATACTCATCGCCGAAACGCCGCGCCAAGAGCTTTTCCTCCTCAAAGGCTGCTTGGTAATAGCCGGGAATGGCGAGTAAGGGGAAGAGTGCGAAGAGGCTGGGCCACAAGAGGAACAGACCGAGAAACATGAGGAAATACCCGAGGTAGGAGGGGTGGCGCACGTATCGGTATGGACCCCACGTGACAAGCCTCTGGTCTTCAGGCATCTCCCAGGAAACCGCGTATCTGCCTCTGGCAATCACGCTCCAAACGAAGACGAAATATCCCACTGAGGTGAGAACCAAGCCCAAAACTTGTGTGTAAAAAATAAACGGAAATTGAAAGCCTAAAGGAAAACTGTGCAGTGCGGAGGCGAGACCGCTGAAGACAAGAATAGGATAGAGGAGCGCTTCTAAAAAGTAAACAGTTGTTCCAACAGCGGCTACGCCTACAACAAAGCTTGATGGACGTTCAACCTCGGCATAAATCTTCACCTCTCCCCTCCGCCCATGAACCTTCAGAACATTGTGCAAGTTGACCGAAAAGAAAACGCCCAAACAAACACTGAGAAACACAGCCACAACAGTTTCCATTTGCATGGTTACAGTGACAAACGCATCGGTTCATAAGCCTTCCTAACCGCGGAGCGTTGTGAAGGGCCGGGGCCGGGATTTGAACCCGGGCGCTAGGCTCCACAGGCCTATAGGCTTCCAGGCTACCTCACCCCGGCCGCTTTTTGTTGACCTTGCGGCTACTTCTGAAACATGTGGGTTGTGCTTATTTGCATTTTCTGAAGGATGTTAATCCGTCTTTCTCTCGCTTTTGTCTTTAGTTCTGTGTTTGCTCGTTTACGTAGGTGCGCCTATTCCTCTCTTCGCTGTGGT
>Ga0315310_10001211_pt1 | contig 16242 bp, 16 predicted proteins | sample TDP5_MG_FD_203630 | JGI IMG/M metagenome (GOLD analysis project Ga0315310, IMG submission 203630) | Freshwater sediment microbial communities from Lake Towuti, South Sulawesi, Indonesia - TDP5 | ecosystem: Environmental > Aquatic > Freshwater > Lake > Sediment | place: Indonesia: South Sulawesi... | reverse complement strand
CGGTTGAGAATGGATTATTCTGGAAATCCCTTCCCGGCCCACTATTGCACCGTCGACCCTGAAAACTTTAAGGATAGAAAACCGAGATATCACGCGTAACATCGAAGGGCCCGTCGTCTAGTCTGGTAGATACGCGTCTTGTCGGCGTCTAAATCGGTGGCTTAATATATAAGGTCAACGTATAGTGGCGCTTAGGCGTGCCGAATTGACGGCTGAAGCTTTTGTTGAGTCCTTACGGGCCAATAGCGCTAAGACAGCTGAACAATATGAGCTCACGCTTTACAAATACGCGAAGACCATCAGCACAACGCCGGACGAAGTGGCTGCCAAGATCAAGAACAGAGAACTGGACTTGATTGAGTTTCTAAGAGGCCTCACGACTTGGAGCCGCAAGCAGAACCACAAATCGATTACGACATTGCTGTATCTCACTGGATGGCGACAATTCCTCATCTATGAAGGCATCAAGGTGGATCGCGACGAAGTTAGAGCGCGGGTCAGGCCTCCGAAAAGAGTCAAGACCTTTGGGGGTCGGCCGTTCACAGATGAGGAGATCCGCAAGATTCTCCGAGTCGCAGGATTCCGCTACCGTGCAATCTTCTTGACGGCCCTGACTAGTGGCCTACGGGCCGGGGAACTAGGAGCACTTCAAGTGAAAGACTTGGATCTGGACGTAAGCCCGGCAACGGTTCGAGTCGCAGCGGCCACTAGCAAGAGCCGTGAGTCTAGGGTTACATACATCAGCGATGAAGCCGCGAACTTGTTGAAGGAGCTGGTGAAAGGCAAAGCAGCCGAGGAATATGTGTTCAGCAACAACGGTCCACTCACAACGGATTCAATCACAAGCGCAACAACAAGGATCCTGACAAGAGCCAAGATAAGAAACGTAAACGGAAAGATCAGCTTTCATAGTTGCCGGAAATGGTTCACGACGCACATGGTCGAAAAAGGCGTGCCCTTACCAGTCGTCGAATTGATGTGCGGCAGAACGATTGGAGTCACGCAATCATACCTGAAGCCCGAAGAAAGCAAGATCAAAGAATATTACGCGAACGCCATGCAACGCACCGTCCTCTCAGAGACACAGATCAACGCCACCGGTCGAATACAGGCATTGGAAGAAGAAAACAAGGAGCTCAAGGAGAGATTAAGCCAACTGGAAAGCGGCAAAGTCAAACGGAAACAGGAAGAAGAAATCAAGAAGATGCAGGAACGCCTAGCAAAGCTAGAAGCAGTGTACAGCGAAAGGCTCAAAATCAAGGAACACTAGACTGGAAACTCGATTCTCTTGTCTCCGAGAATAATCCGATATAGGAAGCCATCGAGCGTCAGGCAATCCGATGAGCTGTGCAGGTTCATATCTTGCTGCAGGAACGAGTGGTTGAGAAACAAAGTGGATGAGGTACTCTCTCAACTAAGTGAGGACTACGGGCTCGGAGGAAAGATTCCCAAAGAAAGGTGGAGTAAACACGCCCGCTACTATGTCAAACGGTGGGGAGTGAGGAACATATACGAATGCAGATTGGGACCAGATTGGAGACTTACCTACACGCTGGTGTCGGAGGGCGCAGGAATCGCAGTCGTAGCCTTGGAGATCCTGACGCATAAGGAGTACGACAGGCTGTTCGGGTACAGAACGACCTAGCGCACTCTAATGCTGCTTGCCAAGAGTTTCTTCAGTTTTGGATTGTCTGGAAAGACCCAGACGATCTGACGGTCGTTCAGGATTATCTTGTTGCTACTCAGCAAGTAGTCGATGATCCGGTTAAAGGTCTGATATTGCACCTTGCGGGGTAAGCTTCTCCAGAGTTCCTTCTTGGTGGGGTAGGTCTTGGCCTTCAATATGGCTTGTTCTACCATCATGATAGTGGCCAAGGTTGGTTCATGCAAGACTTCTCTTTCCAATGGATTCCCTCTAGGTATGTCTTATTGACGGTTTATGTTGGGCTGCCGATTATATAAACTTGTATAATATGGTTTATTCGCGTCGTCCACAAGAGCTAGGTTTGCCCAAAGCAGTGCTGTTCTTTGCCGCATTTTGGGCAGATCTTCGTGTCTAATGGCACAACTAGCCCGCATTCTGGGCAATGCTTCGTCTTCGCGACTTCAGTTGGCGGTTCAGGTACAGGTTCTACCGTCAGAGGCCTAGCTGCTGTTCTGCTCCTTTCATGCAGCTTCTTTGTGGCGACTAAGAAGGCCACAGGATCTCCGGGCATTGTAATCAATGAGTTTGAGCTGAACCCTCCTGGCGACGACTACGCTCCGGGGGGCCGAATTCGTTGAACTCTACAATACTGCTTAGCTTAGGCCTGCGGTCAACTGCTAGGGTTAACCTTAAGTGTAGAAAACTGGAGAAACAGATAGACTCAGGGGTAGGCTGAGTGGCCCAGATGACTGAGCCTCCCGCTAAGGCATCGGATGTACGAGGCAATGGTGTCGATGTCGAAGCGGAACTCGCATCTTTGTCGACCTCACCTCCTCCGCAGAAATTTCGGGGAGCTCAGATCAAAGGACTCCTCAATGTCGTTCTTCGCTGTCTGCTATTCTTCGCTCTAGGACTCTTGCTCTTGGGCTTGGCAGTCTCCTTCCGCATCCCATGGCTCAGCGCCATCATAGCTCTAGGAGGGCTGGGAATTGTGCTGGTGACGCCAATAATGATCGTAATGGCCTTCAGGTCATTCTTTAGAGGTGCGCGAATGAGAACCCCGGAGGAGACAGTCAGATCCTTTTACTCCTATGGCGTGCTGGGAGGGCTGGGAGCTCCCGAAAACCATGAGAGGGCATGGATTTGTCTGACACCTATAGCTCAGCGCAGTTTTGGGACGATGGAAGGCTTTAAGAACTATTGGAAGACGGTGCTCAAAGCGCTTGCAGATAGGGCAAAGGCCATCGGCCCTGAGGTTAAGAATATTAGAGTTGTGCAGAAAGGAAGTAACTCATCCGTTGTACATTTTGATTTTGTTGCAAAAGAGCCCCAAGTATTCAAAATGAAGGGTAGCAAACTTGAGATACCCATGGGTGGCTTAGCGTGGGCTCAGACAAAGGTCTTGGTCAAATCGAATGAGAAGTGGTACCTTACCTCAGGGACAGTCGATCTGCCAGCATACCTCACGCAGGCTAGGGAATCCTCTCCAAGTTCAGCTGCAGCGATAGCCAACTACTTGGAAGACAGGAAGAAGAACATGAAGCTATGTCAGAACTGTCAGAGTTGGATCCCAATGGACGCGGAATCTTGCCATGTATGCAATGCATCATACACGGCCGGCCCTAACGATTATCTACTGCTTATCGACTGACTCTCTGTAGAATTGTCTTGAAGCTTCCGGCCCCTAGAAGCACAGACAATTGGTTCGGGCCGGCCGTATTCCAGGACACAAGAACCACGATCGAAATGACGAGAATGACGACAATTACAAAGCCTTATTAGCTCTGTCAGCATTGTCATTCTTGTCAGTCCTATGTCCTCAATCAATCCGTTCAAACCTGGACAACCTATAGATCCGCAGTTCTTCGGGGGTAGACATCAGGAACAGCAACTTTTCAATGAATATCTGAGGTACACCGCCTCAGGCAATCCACATCACATTGCAATCATGGGTGAACGAGGAATAGGGAAATCGTCGCTTCTACGCAAATACAGTGAAATGGCGGAAGAATCCGGCTGCATTGTTGTTAGGAGAGAACTGGACACTACGGTCAATTCAATACCAGCTCTAGTGGTTTTCATGCTCCAAGCTCTGAGAACTGACGGTTCCTCTAATTTGCCAAGGAAGATGAAGGCAAGACACAAGATCGAATCGTTCTTCTCCTCATACAAGCTCGGCGCCTCCGTTTTTGGAACAGGAATGACTATTGAGAGAATCCAAGCTTCAGTGATTACTCAGGATGCCTTCTGTCAAGATTTGATGCGAATATGGAACGGAATTAAGAATGATGTACCTGCAGTAGTATTCCTCATAGACGAGGCAGAATATCTTCAAGAGATCAAAGGGGCTTGGGGGTTTCTGAGATCAGTCTTCACTAGAGTCTCTGAACAGGGTGGAAGATACATGCTTGTGGTTTCTGGAAAACTTGGTCTGTTCAGGGGCATCAGAGAGATCTTCTCCCCAATGGAGAGATTCTTCACTCCACTGGAAGTGAAACCAATGATCCTAGAGGAAATCAGGGAGACATTAGAGAAGCCACTAGCTCCGCTCTCACGCAGGATGGATGGAGAGTCGGTCAAAAAGATAGCTCAGCTAAGTGCTGGCAATCCTTATGTGGTTCAGACTTTCGGATTCTATTTGTTCGAAGATGGAGCGAGATCCATAGAAAGGGAAGCTATTGAGAGAGTGCTGCCTCAAGTCATGACTCGCCTATCAAGCCAACTCTTCAGAGACCGCTTTGAAGAGACAAGTGCGCTGGAAAGGCGCGTTCTGCTGGCCATGAGCACGACAGCATCATCTACCAGTCCCAAGGAACTCGCTAAAGAGTCACATATGTCGCCCAAGGTTCTCCCTCAACTCCTCAGAAGACTCGTCGACAAAGGGTGCGTAAGGAAGGTTGAAAGAGGAAGATATTCGCTATTCAACCCACTCTTTGGTGACTACGTAAGAATACGTATGGAGGAACGGGATATTCAATGACGGAAATGACAAAGCTGTCATCTCATATAAGTAGCTGTTATGGCTGTCAGGATTGTCATATTGCGGATGGATGAGGCTACTTGAACGTTGGAACCCAAGTTGCGGTGGATTGTGAGAAGTCGTTCTAGGAACTCTTTTCCACGAGGGTGGGCACCAAAGTAGCGTGGCGTACTCGTTTCCGGCGCAAGGGCATCCGAGGCGAAAGCCTGAAACCGTGCATATTTCGGCGCAGCGGGGTCCCGTTTGGGGTGTTGGGGGTTAGGTGTGGGGGTATGGGGCCCACCTAGTGGGGGTGTGGTTGCTGTGCGTGGTGGGAAGGTTTCCTTGCATCTTTTCTCCGCCCAACGCCCCTACGGTCCAACTCGGAACGCGCTAAAGGGATAGGCTATGTCAATTCTTAGCGCGAGCATCCAATAAACTGGACCGAAGGACCGACCACCTCCAAAGAATTGGAGAGACAACCGGGCGTGAAATCAGGTTTTTTCTCCGTTTCCAATGAATGATGTGGGCAAGGTCGGTTCGTCGGTTCATCCGTGGGGGGCCTTCCTCATGACGGCTCATATGGATCGTTCCTTGGGAGGGGTTCTCTAGGTAGTGAGGAAAGAGTCCCCGGCAACAGCGCGTAGGGGGATGGGCTTACGGATTGAGGTCTGAGAGTTCTGAAACGGGTTTGCTTCAATTAGAACTCTTGCGAAGCATATTGCAGACCGGACTAGCCGGCTCATAGTGGTCCTTTGCGTTTCAGCTTGGGCCTTCAGGAACCCGTATGTCTCCTCATCGAAGCCAACTATCAGCCGCTTAGTCTTCCGGCTTCGAAGCCTTCGAGCCTTTTCTCGGCGCTCTTTCTCCACCCCCTGCAGCATACTCTCCAAATACCTTCGGTTCAACTCTGCAAGCTCCGCCCTTTCGAGATCCCTATAGGACGCTGCCTCACTTTTCGTCAAAGGAACAGGTGGAGCACGAGTAGGCAAACTCCCAGTCTGAGCCCACTCACGCATGAACTCTAGGTAGGGTTTCTCACTCAAAGTGATATCACATTACCCTACCATCTGCGCGAATTGGAAAAGGGGAGGCTGAGTTTTCTGTGTAGGGCTTGCCGGATCGGCTCGATTTGAGCCTCTTTCCGTATCAGATACCTCTCAGAATAAGGCGTCTTCGTGTGGGCTTCGGGCTCCTTTGGGCTGTTTTCTGCCATTTTTCTACGCCTTTTTGATATCATTCGGACTGCTCCGTGGATGTTGCCTTGCGCGTTTTCGAGTAGCCCAAGGCGGCTAGTCCGTAGGTTTTGGAGATATGGTTTCGTTGCTTGTCTCGCCATTCGGCGTGACTCTGATACGCTTGTTTCTTGGTATGTAGCTCCCCAGAACCACTTATTCATCGTCTTCCTCTTCAGGTTACTCAGCCTTGCGTTTCGAGTAGCAGTCTGGACAGAGATCAGGCCACTCATATTCCATTGAGCCACCCTTCTTCACGGTTCGCTGCGAAACCTCCTCGGAAGAGCGGCCGCAGTCTTGACACGTCAGCTTCAGGGATTCACGGCTCCAAGGATCCATGACAATGTTCTGGAAAAGTCTCTCAAACTCAACGTACCCATTGTCAGATTCAGCTACATCGTCTTTCTCTGAGCCTGGTCCCGTGTGGCCCCAGAGATGAATCTTGATTTCGCTGAGCTGGTTCTAGTAGAGTTCTAGAAGCTTCATCAAGGTCTTGGTCCATTCCAGACGGCTTTTCTTATCATGGCCTCTTCCGCCTTTCGCAGTAGACATTTCCTTGGCCTGTTCGATCTGGCCTTCAAGGATCTGTAGAGCCCAACGTCGCCGGTCCAGCCATCCGAACGGTTTTTTCTCAGTCAAGTCTCATTCCTCTTTGGGTGCTTGAGCTTTCCGCTTGGCGTAGCATGATCCGCAGAGAATGTGGTCCTCATTGTCTTCGCCATTGTAGATGGAACATTTCTGAACGAAGATGCTGGAGACGCCGCAATCCTCACAGGTCAATTCAAGGTTCTCGGGCTGCCAAGGTTCTAGGAGGAGCTGTTGGAAGCGTCTCTCAAAGGCCATTGTGTTGTCGGCTAGAGGACTTGCCAGCTCAAGGCTGCGGCTCCATAGTTCGCCTTTGAGGTCTTTGAGTTCAGCCGCGTAGATTTCCAATAGTCTGGATAGTGTTTTGGTCCATTCGAGGCGCGATTGCTTATCGTGGCCGCGTCCACCCTTGGCTCTGGACATGTCTCGCGCCTGACCTATCGCTTCTTCAAGCAATTGAATGGTCCACCGGCGCCGATCTAACCATCCATACGGTTTTTCTGACAGTTTATCGACGGTTTCCCGCCTACCATCTGAGCCTAAATCATGATTCTTTCGAGTCAAACGCTTCAAACCCTCCCTAACTCAACCCTTCAGAACCCAAGAAGAAACGGGGGACCCAGGGGGTGGGGTCCAAGAAATCGAAGGGTTTGACGGGTATTTGATTTGATCAAATGTTGTCCTCCTTTGGCTGGGCGGGAGAAATAGTGGTTTGATGTGTGTATGATGGCGAAATAGGTTCGATCTGTGACATAGGTACGGTCTCTGATACCGCTGTATCACCCACTGATGCTGCCACTATATCTTCCATGCCGGACAGAGAGATGAGCATACGACGCTTATCGGAGGGATCAGGCTCCTGCAGGATCAGGCCTTTGGCTTCTAGGGGCGGCAGAATCTCTTTTCGGAGACGTTGTTCGCTAAGGAAGCGGCCATAATGCTGGTAGTAGCGGTTGAGGAACTGCTGTCTAGTCACGAGTTGCTGTTCCTTGAGGAGAGGCTTCAAGACCTGTGTGTAGATTTCATAGATTTCAGGCGCCAGTCCGAGCTCATTGCTTTCAGCAATCATAGTATAGAGTTTGAAAGCAGCTTCCTCATCCTGTTTGTTGGCTATGATGGTCCGGTCGTTTCCTTCGGGCTTTTCTCTATGCGCGAAATTCAGCAAGGCATGTGCTTTAATGAGAGAGAGGATCCGGGGGTAGTCTCTTTGATGCCTAGGCGCTAGACGTGGATGCTTGCCAAGAAATCGCTTGTATGTGCCTTCCTCATCTTGAATAATGACTTCTTGAATCATTTGACCTCTGAGTGCACTAATTCGGTTCTTCAACAGTCTGCGTTCTGGATGGGCCTCGACCCATTGCCTGAAAGCCTCACGGTTCCCGATTCTTGCCGCAAGCAGTCGGAGCGATTCGTCAAGTTTTTCCTGGCTTGTCTCCGGGCTCAGAATGAAGCAACGGGTGAGCTCTTGTTCTTCTAAGCTCATTTTGGCGCTGCAAAACATGAACGTTGGAAAGCCGATGATGACGACGTTCTTTGTTCGATGGGCCCCGCTTTTCGTTTTGTCGGTTATCTTGAATTGAAGTTCTTTGACATCGTGACTGAGTAGAGCTCGCAAACGTTGCAGTAAGCTGTAATGCGGCTGGTCCAATAATACGATTATCTTGTTCCGTAGATCTATGCGAACGGTCCTTGTCTCCTTGTCGTATTCGCCAACATCGTGAATGAAGGCGGCCGGGCTGGCAGTTCCAATAAGCAGTGGAACGCCTTCGGGGAAATAGCTGGCGATTTGCGTGGCAAGATAGCTTTTACCTCCCGCCGCTTCACCCGCCATTAATATATTGATTTGATCTTCGCCGGTAAATGTGAGCAGGCCGGCTAGAAATAGAATGATTTTTGTTGCGTAGTCCTGACGGATCGTCGTGTCAAGAATCTCAGCCACTTCGTCGAGACTCATGGGTTTCAAGATTGCTTGCTGTCTGGCCTCCTCGATTACCTGACTCGTGGTCCCTAGTTGGTTTGCAAGCTTCTCAGTGAATTGGGGCTCTCCCTCATCTCTCATGGTAAAGGGACCTAGCTCAGGGTCTTTGCCATCAACACGGTACCAATAGCCTTCAGCACTAGCTCTCATTGAGACACTCATCGCTGTTTTGCCTCCCAGAACTCTTGCGGGGTCCCTGCTCCCACAATCCTCATTGGCGCGTAGTCCGTCGCTTGAAAAAATACCTCGGCTCCAAGGCTCTCGAGATAATTCAAAACGGCTTGACGTAGATTCAACACCTCCAGTTGTGTTCTTGCTGTGTTCTTTTCGGCGACTTGCGTTCCTGTTGGGAGACTAGCCGCCACATCTTTCCAGAAATCTTCCTTGTCTTTCGGCAGGATAAGCCCGGGGCTGCCAAGTTGTGACACTTCGGCGTGTTGAAATATGCACAACTTCCACAACATTGCTCTTGAACTGTCATTGCTTCGCCTCTTCAGATGATTTGGATATCAAGACATCTCCACTTCTCAGTAATCGAAGCTCAACAACAGTTTCAGGGTTGACCTGAAGAAGCTCGACTAGTCTCCTGCCTAACTCACGATAGCTGACTTCTTTCAAGATAGAATCTTCTCTTCTACTTCCGGTTAATTCGGCGTATTCTCAGGCGCGTCAGCTCTAGCTCGGTTCTCAGAGGGTCTCGGAGAATCTGTATTGCCAATTTGGCGTAGTCTGTGGCTGTCTTGTCTGTTACAAGGAATTGCCTTTTGGCTTGTCGCCAAAGTCTCCGGTAGGCCTCATCGGACCAAGGATCTAGATCCAGCAAGTTGGCAAACTCGACGAGGTCTAGGATGTTTGTCTCTCTCTGATCCAGTGGATACGGCAAGAATAGCACCCAGAGTTGTGAGCTGAGAAATAGCGTCAAATGAGTAGTTGCTTGCTCCTCAGTATGACATACCAGTACGGTTCGAATTTCTTTACATTCTACGCTGGGGGATCCCATGTCTTGACGTATTGCTGCCAAGTTCCAAGCGTGGGTCTGGTTACGTCTGGAAAGATGCTCTGCGGGGTTCCTGCAACCTCTTTCTGAGTCAATTCAGGAACATAGCGGCATGTTGCAGCAGCAGCCAATTGCTCCAGCTGCTTGTCAGACAGCGCCTTCTGTGCTTTGAGAACAAAAAAGTCAAATGTCTCCAAGCATCGCTGTATCTTCGTCAAGCAGTCAGCCAAATCTTCGTGCGGGATTCTGTCCTTGCAGTATTCTGAAACCCGATCCACCAAGGCACGCATCTTGCCTTCTCGGCCGCAGGCGATTTGCCTAAGGATCTCTTCCTTTGCTCTCTCTTCTTCGTACTTGACAATTCTCTTGTATCTCCGTTTCCATTCACGTCCTGCATCTCTAAGCGGCCCTGTAGGTGGCTCGCTTGGATTGTATTCTCTCCTTTCTCCTTTGACACGGCTCTTAGCCAGCTCTTCACGGGGAATACGTACACGTTCGCGGTAACTGGCAGCCTGCCTCTCAGGAGACCCGCAATCATATACAAACCCTAGATCGCTCACTGCGGTGTCGAATCCCTCGTCATAAGGTGTCTCGTCAATAGCATCGAAAGGCCCCAAGTCGATGGAGAGCAACCACTTCTCGATGACCCCTTGACTGGTCAGATATTGATGTCGATTGCTGGGTTGGTCCCGAAGTTCGCCGCACGACCGACACCGATACACATATTTTCCTCCTTCATGAAGCCGCTTGTATTGATGATGTCCGACTTGTCGCAGGGCTTCACAAGGCGTACTGAGGCTCCACTTATTTCTCCTTGATAGCGGTATGAGTGGTGGGTCGCGCCATTCGATGATGTAGTATTTCTCAAATTTGCAGTCTGAGCAATACATTCTACACAATAGGCCGTCGTATTTGAGAGTGGCATAAGATCGGGTTGCAGCATCATCCTTGACCCACGGCTTATTGCATAACGGGCAGTTATCAGGTGGCACGCCCTTCCCCAAGTCTCGAATAGCGAACTCCTCTTTGAATCCAACATATGCACAGCTCAGACATTTGCGGCTGACCCACCTCACAGCCTCCACATCTAGCATTCCACAGCGAGGGCACCGGCCGATTTCGATTGACCTAAAGTGCGGCGGTATCTGTGGATCTGTCAGATCCCTCTTCTCCACCCTCTCAGGCCCCAATACTCAGACGGATTTTCATCATTCTGATTGGGTCATAGTGGGTGTGTTGGAACTGAAAAGGAAAAGAGATGGAAGAAAGTGATCTCAAATAGGCCACCGACACAGTAGGCCGTAGACGCTCGCCCACACTGGGTGTTGAATGGAAAGACATCTGGAGAGACTGCTGGCTGGCCGGCCGGATGCCAGGCTTCCTCATGCTTTCTCCTGCCCACGATGATTTCCGGCGCTATAGCATCTAGCTGATTCTGCTAGCCAGAATCGACTAAGGACGGCTGACCCATATTTCATGTGAAGAATAGAACGGAGAAAGAGGACGACCAAATTGATTCGGGAATTGTGCTAAATCCCCTTCAAAGTAGTCTTCGGAGTTCACAAATGTCGGCGATGAAAGTGACCAGAATGAACTCTGCGACTTTCTGGTCCAGGCCTAATGTCCTTCTTTCCAACACAAACTGGTAGACACACTAGTAGGAAACGATGAAGTCAACAGTTCTTGTCTGCACTAGTTCCCCATCCGCTGAGAATAGCGACATATCCAACTTATAGTTGCCGCGCGGCGGGCTCTTCGAAGATATAGTGACCGAGTATTCTGCGGATGGTCCTGTGGGGCCCATGTCACCAATCGCTATCTTTGTCGGGGCGACGGTCAGCCCCGGGTCGGTTTGCTGAAGTTTGAAGACCGCGTAAAGGCCACCACAGATTACATCGTTCTCGTTTTTCGCTATGAAGAGCAGAGTTATCGAGTCATCTTTCCCAACGACATTACCGGCGAGATGCAAGAGATCAATCTTCCAGTGAACATTGTCGAGATGAGCATTGGGCAGCAGATAATACAACTTCTCTTGGGGCGCAACTTCGTGGGGCGATCCCTTCTGGTCCAAGTATGTGAGTCCTATCTTCGCCAACTTCCGACCATAATTGGACTTCTTATCTGGAATAAGGTCTATAGTCAGGCGTTCAGATGCTCCAGCATTCAACGTGATTGGCTTACTCTCTCCAGTGACTCCGTTCGATATTGTAACTTTCACTTCAGTAGCTGACTGGCCCCCCGTGTTAGAGACGGTGACCATGGTCGAGTTCTTACCTACATAAGACATCTTGCTAGGAAATGATTCGATCACAAGCATGATTGCAGCTTCGGACTGTGGAGACGGCGGATTCACTGCTCCAGGTACTACGACTGTCAACACGACAGCTATGATCGCCAAAGCAATGAGCCCTTTTTCTAGCGGGCCTAGGTCCTGAAGAAATCCCACCCCATCACATCCTTCACACATGCACGCCAACTGGACTAACGTGGTCTGAGCATGCCTTTGTAACAACCATGATTTTTCTCGGCTGCGAATCCTGCATCGGCTTCATCTCCATTATTGTGCCGCAGCAAGGACATACCCATGGAGTCTTAGTAATGGCGGATTCTTCAAGATTCCTGACTGATATGAGCCTGAAGTACGGTTGGGCGAATTCCTCTGTTGTCTTCATATGCTAGTCTCTCCTACCGTGAATAATAGGGGTCTCGTATCCTTCGAGTTTGTCGTCAGTCAATTGTGCAGTAAAATGGGAGTAGAAAAGAGCTGATCTGTCTCCACTCAGTCTCACGATCTCTGAGTTGCAGCAGATGCAACGAAAGAGGCCCTCATTGTCCTTGGCATAGTGACGAGAAGATCTGCATATCGGACACGTAGATGCTTTTCGTATGATCCAACCTCGGGTGTGACGCCAACACTTCATACGAGCACTAACCTGAGGATATATTTGCATCTTCCAGTTTCCCCAATATACCTAGGTACACGGTGCCACATATAAGCCTATCTGAGGGGAAGTAGTATCAGGAATAGTTAAGTACCAGTCTTAACATACTGTTGCGGCCCCGCTGCGATGGGTGTTGGTAACAGCGAAACATGGTATGCAGGAGTATGTCGATGAGTACACTTGCGTCGTGGGTGAGGAAAGCTCCCCGGTAGACTAGAAAATTGTCTAAAATACTATAAATCATTCGACTTGACCCGAATCGGTGTTTGTGAATTATGATGTGAGTATGATGACCATGGAGTCAGATGATCTATCTGGGTCTCAAAAAGACCTGTTTACATTCGTCATGGAAAACCAACCAAGACGCGGTATCGTGAAGTATGTCTTGCAGAATCAGAAGGCCTACTTTTCTGAGTTGTGCAAGAAGCTTCCCCACAGCAGACGGACGATACATGTTCAGCTAGGAAGGCTCGAAGAGAAGGGAATTATCAAATCAGCGTGGGAAACCCTACTAATCGGTGAGGAGAATAGGCCGGTATACATAAAATCCTTCACATTCGTGGAACGTCAGGCATGGCTGGCACGAGCGTTGAAGCGCGTTTTGTAGTTCGCGTCATCGTTTTCTAGCCAGCATCGCATTGATCTGTCGTATTTCTCCTCGAATCTCGTCACACCACACTTCCTCTGCCTCGATATTGGTGAGCCTTGCAAGGACAGCGAGATTCCTTTTGGGAGCTAGCTTGTTCAAGGCCTCTAAGATACGGACAGCGCAATGCTTGGATCGAACATACTCCTGACAAAGACGATTGAATACGAATCCTAATCCAGATGGACAAACGTCACGTACACCATAATACCTACACAGCAGCTTGCAATATGGTGATAGGAGGCTGGTGTTCTCACTTCCGAACAAGGTATATACCCTAAACCCTCCCTTTCTGGCGAGTTTGAATATCGTAACTTCGTCGGGAACTCCGCCTGATTCTCTGATAAATCTCAGTGTAATTCCGTTTTGAGACGTAGAGTACTTCAGGCGGTCAGTTGAAAGATCTCTCGCAAGCAACTTGTTACCACGCAGTGCTCGAGCTACTTTTGTCAATGTGGTACTTCCAAAGTTAAGCTTACCCGCAAACAGAAAACTCGGCCGCGATGTTCTGGATCTATCATCGGCGTCGATCAAGCCGTCTCTTTCTTTTGATCTGTGCATATTCCACCAGATCCCAAGGGAACTTCACCGGGTGTAACGAAGTGTAAGCGAAGAAATCGGGTTTAGCCCCGATATTCTCCAGTTGCTGCCCGCTCCTTATGACTAGTGCGGCGGTCCTGATTCTGTTGCGACGTACTTTATAGATGCTTCGGAGTATCTCTACACATTTCTCTATGGTCCCTCCTTTAGAAACAAAGTCATCAACTAGAAGGACTCTTTTGCGTGCAAGGTTCTTCCTTTTTCTGAGGATATGTACTGGAACTACCAATCCGTTCTCGCTTCGAATCTGGTAGCGATGCCTCAGGTACATCAATGGGACGTTTAGCATCTTTGATGCTAGCAGAGCTGGAAGTCTGCCGCCTTCGAGTATTCCAACTACAATGTCTGGGGAGTAGCTTTTCTTCACGTCCCTTATGATGGCGGATAATCCGTCAAGGATCATTCTATTGCTTATGAGAATGCATATGTTGCCTTTCAACTCATTCAGTTCGACTGGAATCGACGATCTCTGAGTCATTCTGTCTGTTCTACCCACCATTTCTCTTCAGTAAGAGCGGCGAAGCTGTCGGCCAAGACTTTCTAATTGAACCGTTCAGCATCTCATACACATCTCCCAATACGAAAGCCTCTAGCGTTCTCGCAAAGCGGGCCATCACAGACCTAAGTGCATCAGGAAGCGACTGATCTTTGTTATTCAGCATTTGATCCAAAGTACATGATAAATAATCGAACTGGAACTCCCCCCTCATTCCAAAGGTTAATTCCCTGTACACGGTATGCACTTGGGCTAGCGCTTTTTCCTGTTCACTAATCCAAGTTTGAAATAGCGCCCTTTCTCTTTCAGAAGAAGGAGGCATTCTCCGTAGCATTTCATGTGTCTCTTGGAATAGAATCGTCTTATCCCGCACTGTTATGACCGCCTTCAAAGACCCCCCTCCGGGTGCCGGTTTTGTGAGGGTGAGTTCAGAGATCTCGTCGCCGGGCCCTCTGCACTGAAACCCATGTCCGGATAACGCGGAGCGCAGAGCAGAATATTCCGGTTCCTTGAGAATGACCACGGCTTCACCTTTTCCTTCCTGAAGGGTCGTTGTGCCAGAGGATATCTTTATGTCTGTTCTTGTAACTTCAATCCCGGTCAGATATACTTCTACTGCCATTGGCATAGACTTTATAGTAGTTTGAATCTCTGTACGGAAGTCCTCACATATCTTTTCTGCAAGAAAAGTGAGACGAAATGCTGGGATCTCTATGATCGCAACCAAGAGACGCACTACAGCCTCCTCAGTATTTGTCACTGACGTGGGGAGGCCGATCTTGCCAAGATCTTTGACATATGCTTCGGGAACCAGAGCATCACTCTGTTTCTTTTCAAAGAATACTCCAATTTTGACGCTAGCTTTCTCAAAAACAAGATCTATGATGCTACCTGTGATGCCTTCATCATCGTAATGAAGAGCGACGACATTGTTCTCATCCACGAGTTCGGGAGAACGTGACCGGTTGTATCTCCGATTGAGAACTGCACTACCGGAAACCCTCCTCCTTAGATCCTTTGGATCCAGGGCCCCGGATAGGCTGATTGTTGCGACGAAATCATATGATTTCTTGAAGGACATCGTGCTAACCAGGCTCTGGTCAGGTCTGACGAAATCGCTTCATATGCTCCTGAGATTGGCATATATGGCCTTCATACTGCCTGATGTCACTCTATTGGACGACTGATTCTTGCTTCAACAAGAGGGAAGTCAATGCCAACACCACCCTAAAATACCTGAGTGACATCATTCGAAATTGAATTGTCTGTTACAACTTCAATCGGAAGCACTGCTGACATAAGCTCGTTTCTCAATCCGTCTATTGTAGCTGCTATCATTTCTGCCGTGGTATCATTTATGATTCTTGGTATGGACAAGCTCTTTCTCGCCCCGAAAGCCCGTAGAGAAAGCTATGAACTTGCTGAGCTTGAGAAACGAATCAGTGCATACCGCCAATTAATTGCCTTGCTAAGACTATCAGCAAGCCAAGCAGCGGCCATCAAGGGAACACAACTACCTCGAGACAAGCCGTTGTATTATCTTGAAAAGAATGATGTTGAAGCCGTTGATCTGCTGTTCAGAACTTACGCGCGACTGCTTTCTCAGGAAATCGCAGAGAAATGGTTCAAAGCAATAAGGGATGATGCCTCACTAGCCACGTTGAGAATTGGAGAACAACAGTCGGATAGATCGGTTGTGGGCCGCTCTGTAATATGTGACCTTAATGAAGTCTACAAGATGGCAGATCTAGAACTCAAAGAGTTGGTTACAAGATGGCAAGCACTTGCGAGGATCAAGCCACCGTGACGTGGACTAAGCAACGGCCTGTGTGCGAAAGCCATCGACTGATAAGGTCATACGGAAGGATCCCGAATTTCGCATCTGTCTTTCCATTTTCTGGAAGCAACCTCGGCCAACACGCTGGCCAGAATTCACGCGTAATGAGGCGTAAGACTTAAGCGGAGTTGAGCGAAGTTATTGTGTTTGTGGGCCCGTCGTCTAGAGGACTAGACGTTGAAAAGGTCTGGACAATCTGGTTTGGACGTCGCCCTCACAGCTCCACGCAAGGAAACGGCGAAGGTCCCCGGTTCGAATCCGGGCGGGCCCACCTAATTTGTTGAGTGAATCCTTATACAATTGAGGCTCGGACTGTGTTCTT
>Ga0315310_10001210_pt1 | contig 16248 bp, 18 predicted proteins | sample TDP5_MG_FD_203630 | JGI IMG/M metagenome (GOLD analysis project Ga0315310, IMG submission 203630) | Freshwater sediment microbial communities from Lake Towuti, South Sulawesi, Indonesia - TDP5 | ecosystem: Environmental > Aquatic > Freshwater > Lake > Sediment | place: Indonesia: South Sulawesi... | reverse complement strand
CGAATCCAAGCTCATAAAAAGAGAGACGACGTAACTTTCTTCTCTCGACGACTCGAAAACATCACCAGTCAATACCCCGACGGGGTTGAGTTGATCAGAAAGCAAGTGAAGGCGAGGGAGGCTATCATCGAGGCGGAGTGCGTTGCAATCGACCCCGACACAGGAGAAATGAAGCCCTTCCAAGAACTGATGCACCGAAGACGAAAATATGGAATCAAAAAAGCCATGGAGGAGTACCCCGTTTCCCTCTTCATGTTCGACGCACTTCAGGTTGAAGGAAAGGACCTAACCCTAGAGCCGTACCCCGTTAGACATCAACACCTCGAGAAGATCATCGAGCCGAGCGAACGTGTCAGAGTGGCGGAGTACCTCATCACTGACAACGTAGACGAGCTAGAGAGGTTCTTCGAGAAGGCAGTGGAGAGTGGATGCGAGGGAGTGATTTGCAAATCCATAGGAGAAGACGCAGTCTATCAAGCGGGTGCAAGAGGATGGCTCTGGATAAAATACAAACGCGACTACAAGAGCGAGATGACCGACACCGTGGACCTCGTCGTAGCGGGAGCGTTCCACGGCAGAGGAAAACGAGCTGGAACCTACGGCGCCCTACTTCTGGCTGCCTACGACCCAGATGAGGACGTTTTCAAAACAGTCACCAAGTGCGGAACCGGTTTCACCGACGAGGACCTCGCGAAAATACCCAAGATGATGGAAGAGCATCGGATACCCCATCGAAGCGCCAGAGTCAACTCAACACTGGAGGCAGATGTGTGGTTTGAGCCCAAAGTAGTTATGGAAATCATCGGTGCTGAGATAACCCTCAGCCCCATCCACACCTGCGCCATGGACGTCATCCGGAAGGGAAGCGGACTAGCCATACGATTTCCCAGATTCACCGGAAACTATCGACTGGACAAGTCCGCTGAAGATGCCACCACCATCAAGGAAGTCATTGAAATGTACCAAAGCCAGATTAAACGCATCGAGACATGAATTTAAACTGTTCATGTTCTTTCCCCTGAGTTTAGCAGTTCTTTTCTGAGCATGTCGATTATTGCTTCTCTTAGGGCTTGTACGTATTGTTTTTCTCGTTCGTCTGGTGTGCAAAGGGTTCTGTGGGGTTTTGCGAAGGCTTCTCTTATCAATACTTTTTCTGGGTCTAGACCTAGTCCCCGGACGAAGGTTGCCATCAACTCGTATTGGGTGAGTTTTGTTTTTGGTTTGATGGATAGTCCGGATGCTGCGTAGACGTTGCGTAGGAAGTCCACACCCTTCATCTCTATGTCGTGGTAGGTTGATATCGTGTGTCCCATCATGTATTCGATGTAGTCGCCTGGGACGCCTAGAGCTGCTAGTTGAGTGCGGAAGAACTTGCGGATGCTATGAACCCTTAGATCGTATCTTCTACCCTTTTTTTGCTTCAGCAACCCAGCTTTGATATATAGGTTGTGAACCACTTCATAGATTTGTTTAGCGCCTATCGGTTCAGGTTTGCGATGTCGGCTATGTCTTATGAGTGGGCTTTCATCTTGGAGCTCTTCAGGTGGGACCTTGCCACATGGGGACCCTCGACGACGCTGTTCTAGGTATAGGCGTAGGTACTCCGCGGCCTCCGCGCCTAGGAAGGTGTTATAATCATGGTATTTTCCCTTGGTAATCTCGGCTTCAACATGGATGTGGACAGGTGTTATATCCTTCTCTATGTCTGTCCTAACGTGACAATACCGCAAGGCAGCTAGAGTGCCTTCTCTGAACCCTCCTAGAGCCAGGCATGCTACGATGAATCTTTCTCGAAGGTCGCCTACCTCGAGTAACTTGCATAGTTCCTCTGGCGTTGGAGCCCTATCCCTGTAAATGATGCGGTCAGGCAACCTATATGGTAAGCCAACCTTAGATCCGTTAACCATGTAGAAGGTTTTGATGGCTGAGAGATTGTCCTTGATGTATGAGGGACTTAAACCCTCGTCCTCCAAGCACCCCAGATAGTCCTCCAGAATTTTTGGGAGCATAGACAAATGATTGGGGTCTCTAGCCTCGGCAACAAGTTCGTCCGGCGCTTTGCCTAGCCATGTGGAGAACCTTCGGATGCAGTAGCAGTAGTTAGTTAGCGACAGGGCGCTCTTTGACTTGTAGCGGAAAAGGTACTTGGCCACAGCTAAAACTGACTCATACTCAAGGATGAAGCTGACGAGGCTAGGCAGGTAGAGGCTACAGCTGTCGAGGATGTAGTTGGCTAGGCTCCTACCGATACCCTCTAGTCTTTTGGCTTGAGATGCTGTGAGGGCTATAGGCTTCCTAAAAGCCTTGCCCCTTGGAGACTTCCCGATTATGGTTAGGGTCTGGCTTTGAGGCTCAATGGGGTCTTCGGCTTTTTCAATGGCTTCCATGCAAGTAGTGGTCAAAATAAAAGAAGGGTTAGTGTCGGTTTGGGCCGCTTCATTATAACTGTCTATGCGTAATACGTATTCCTTTTTTATGTATACCAACTAGGGAACGAAACAACCGGAAGTTTCAAAATGAAATGGACCAAAGACTGCAAAAACTTAGGTCCGCGAATTATGACTGTTGATGGCTCTATGCAGTTTTTCCCGCGCAACGTTTTAGTGTTGGTTTGATTGCCTCATTATGTATTTTCCGCAATCTGTTCCTGACATCAAATCAGCCCTAGATTGTTCAGGTACTCACACAATTCTTTAGGAGTGAAAATCTTTAGATGTTGGATGTGAATTCCTTTATTTGCTAAATGTCTTCTATCCGTTGTTAATAATATGTCCATGTATCCAAAAGTGGCATCAGCAATAATTTTTTTATCTTTTTCCAAACCTGGATTTTCCTCACAAAGTCTTTCTAAAATTTTCACTTCTTCTTCTTTTAGGAGATTAGCCGGGAAAACGAATGGAAATATTGTTTTATTGAAAGGTATAAATTTGAATTTCTCAAAGATTTCTTGTAGTGCTCTTCGTCTTTTTTGATTCTTAGTGGCATCAATTTCCAATTTCACGGAAGGATTCACGTAAAATTCTATTCGGTCCCCTTCTGAATATATATCTAAGACTTTTCTTAGGAATACTCTATCCTCCTCATAAAGAGAATCATCAAGTTTTTCCATATCTATTCGAAAGATTCGATGAACAATACTGGTATCCAAAAAGATTTTTAATTCTTCCATTTTATTTGGCCTCAAGAATGTCGGTTTGGCCACTTCATTCTGCGTTTTTTCTTTACTCTATGGAGGATAAACTCTTTTTTTCACCTTTTTTCCATGCGGACCAGGGTTCATTGACAGATCAAGGTATGGAGAAGGCTCGATCATATGGGCTTCAACATGCTTGATTGTTTTGATTACAACTGGTCCCGTTTTTGCATGCTCGACAAATCTTCTTTCATGATTCCAATGAGGTTGACCTTCAAAATGAGACTTCTTTATGTTCTCGTCATAAAACCATAGATCATCGATACTACCGATTCTTCCATCATAAGTTGAAAAACTGGCGCATGCACTGCCTATAAGGCGATGATGTGGCCTAGCAACTCCAAATTCTGTATACAAATATCCTGGAATTGCCCAAACTGGTTTTACTTCTTTTATGTCATTGAAAGAAACGTTGAATACTCTAAGATTATCATCATCTAGAAGGTTGTAAGATGTTTCGTAATCCGGAGTTTTCGCTCGTACTTCTATTTCCTTAATTAGTCTTTTTCTTATACTTTCCCTATATTTAACCGTTATTTCATCCTCCTTTGATGTGTTGATTCGGTCGCTTCATTATACACCGTGAATGAGGCTTTAAAGGGTTAATATGATTTGAACATGCTGGAGCCTAAAAGACGCTTGTTTTTCGCCTATAGAGCGTTCATTCGTTCATTCACCCTACTCCTATCCCTACCCCCCGAAAGGAAGGCTAAGAGAAGGCGAACAAAACCAACATCATTTAATGGTTAAGAAAGATTATAGCCCTAAGATTTTATAAATTAAGGTGAATAACTTTCTAGACTAGTGTTTTTTAACGCGCGCTCTTACAAAAATTCAATCAATGAAAAAAGAAGGAAACTAAGTTGACTGCCTCCTTGGGGTAACCCTTAACTTTTCTGGAATTACCTATAGAACTGTCTTCCACCAGCGCGCGCAAAACTTCATATATGCGCCAAGAGATTTGAAAAAATGAAGCAAAGGAGGAAAATTGCCAAAGCCATCGGTGATGCTATTACCGGTGAGGTGAAAGTGCTCCGTGTGGGTGAAGTGAATTCTTCCGAATTGGAAGCATTTGACCTTCTCATCGTCGGTTCTCCGACCCATGGAGGCAGACCGATGCCGGCGATTCAAGACTTCCTTAACAAAATTTCGGAGCCTGTTGTTAGGGGTATCAATCTGGCTGCGTTCGATACCAGACTCACGACCAGACTGGTCGGAATCTTTGGCTATGCCGCAGTAAGAATCGCTGACAGTCTGAAAAAAAATGGCGGGACTCTTATAGCGTCACCAGAAGGTTTTTTCGTAAAAAGTAAAGAGGGCCCACTGAAAGAGGGAGAGCTAGAGCGGGCAGCCAGATGGGCGAAAGAAATTGAAACATATTGGAAGAAGGCAAAATGACTTCAAAGAGTTCAAGCCAGACGAATCAGGTTGCTGATGACGAAACAGACTCCGCCTGGAAGGGTCTCATGGCAATCGCTTTAACTATCGGCTTAGTAGGGATAGTGCTATATTTAGTATCGAGGAGGCCACCTTTACTATGCTTTCCCTCAGCGACCAATACGCGGCTGCGACAACAGATGCGCAGAGATCCGTGTTCCTTGCTGCAGGACAGGTGATGCTTACTTTCTATAATGGTACTGCCTTCGATATGAGTTACGTCTTCGGCGGGGTTGTCCTTTTGATAATCTCAGCTGTTATGCTACGGAGCAATATCTTCAGCAAAGTAACCGCCTATGTAGGAATCTTGATGGGTATGTTGATGTTAGTACCACCTACAGTAGGGACGATAGGTCTCCTCCTCTCGCTCATTTCTCTCGTGCCTACAGCGATATGGTTGATCCTAGTTGCCCGAAGGCTCTTCCAGTTAGGGTAGGACATCTCGAAAGAAGAGGCGAATCGGAATTAAAAATAGGCAAAGCCGCGTTAGCAATCGGAGTGCCTTTAGCATTTCAATCATCTGCTCAGCGCGCGCTATATTTTTCAATCTAACTGTATGAAAAACTCTTGCTCGAGGCGAATCTTGCCCATTATTCCAAGGATAGACGTCGATTTTTGGTCTATGCTGATAGACTCTGAAAGTTTATATTTATAACAGTGTTATATAGGTTAAACTGAATAAAACAAATTGAATAGAGAAAGGAATGTCGAAATGCTCGGCCAATATTTAATTACCTTCCGGGAAGTTTTGGAAGCAGCGCTCATAACATCCATCGTCATAGCATATCTGTCTCGAACTGGTAGGCGACTCCTATTGCGCTATGTTTGGTGCGGCGTCGCCTCCGCAACTATGGCAAGCATTATCTTAGGAATCTCTATTTGGCTGATGTATGGGGTGCTTCCAAAACCCGTTGCAGCGCTCTTTGAAGGAATCGCAGGTTTAATCGCGGTTGTTGTCCTATCCTCGATGATCTATTGGATGGCCACTAAAGGCAAAGAACTAAAAGCTGAGGTAGAACAGCGGGTAGAGGCTATTGCAACCCGCGGCGCCACTCTGGGGTTGGTTTCCTTTACATTTATCGCGGTTTTCCGTGAAGGATTAGAAACTGTGCTGTTTTTAACACCTTTCCTAGTCACTGATGCCGTAGCCACTATCGCTGGACTGTTATTGGGTATGTTAACTTCGCTGGCATTAGCTTATGGAATATTCAGAGTAGGCATAAAAATCGACATACGGCGATTCTTCTATTTCACGAGTATCTTGTTGGTGCTTTTGTCTGGTGGATTAGCTGGCTATGGAGTACATGAACTCATCGAGGGGACTGGCTCTTCTCCGTGGGGTTGGCTTGGTCAGCCCGCATATGATTTACAAATCCCCAGCGACAATCCATTACATCACAAGGGAATAATTGGTTCAATATTCGCGGTTATGTTCGGTTATACGGTTAAGGCAGAATGGGCAAGGGTTATAGTTCACTTCTCATACCTGGCTCTTGCGCTTCCTCTAGTGATATGGATTTACAAGAAAAAGTAAACTAGCTGGCTATCCCTGCGAGCTAGCCCAACATCGCCCTCAGCAATGAAACCCTAGCGCGCGTTGGATTTCTGAATTCATGCAAAAATCCCGATAATTTAAACAGATATTTGAACCTATCCCGGGCTAGCGCGCGCAACACACGACGGAAATCATTATTCTTCTCTGTCTCTTTCTCAATAGCGTCAAGTACCCTTTCATATTTATCACCTTGACATCTCTCAAGAGTTCATCTTTCGTAGTTACAGTCCTTCAGCTACGGATCTGCCTAACCCTTGATCAACTTTTATCAGATTCGTTATCACTCGCCGCTGAATCTGTTTTTCTGTGGGTGTCAGTGTTAGTTTTAAGTGGTAGGTAGACAGAAACTAGATTCATGAGGAGAAAAGGTAGTGAAAGGGCTAAAGTTGCTGCGGTCAAACAGCTTGCGGTATCATCCGTGATGTTGCTTATCCAATTAGCGATTTTCTTTTTTTCCGCTGGCTACGTCGGGATTCGACCATGGATTTTTTTGGGTTCTTCTTCTGTGCATTACACCGTTAGCATAGTAGCCCAGTACAAGTTGAACCCTGAACTTCTTGCTGCGAGGCTCGTCAGAAAGAGAGAAGGCTCTAAGCTGTGGGACGAAATATTGATGCGATCAAGCAATCTTGTCGTCCTAATTGCTATGCCTGTTATGGCCGGGTTCGACGTGGGCAGATTTCACTGGTCAAATCTGGATTTCGCCTTCGTGTTCCCAGGATTGGTTTTGCTTGTACTATCCACATTCCTCCTAAATTGGGCAATGGCAGTGAACCCCTTTTTTGAGCCCACCGTAAGGATACAGAAGGATAGAGATCATAAGGTGATAGCAAGCGGTCCCTACAATTTCGTTAGGCATCCTGGATACCTAGCTGGGCTGTCATACATTTTCTCAGTTCCGCTATTAGTTGGATCAGTTTTCGCGTTTATCCCCGCTGGGATTTACTTGATTCTTATCATACTGCGTACCTCACTGGAAGACAGAACGCTTTGCAGGGAATTGACTGGATATGCAGAATATTCTAAGAAAGTAAGATACAAGTTATTTCCTTGGGTATGGTAGCGCGCGCCAATTCTCACCAACGCTCAATGGATTCGATTCCATTTCATCGTCTCTAAGGAATGCCCTAAACATTTTGTAGCTGGGAAAAAAGAGATTGCTGAGTTTAGCTAAGTAGAGACAGTTGATCTCCACTTAATTTTCGAAAGCTTATACAATATTAAACCGGAAATCAGGAAAAGGGCGCCAGATAGAATCACGGTAGGGCTAAATTGTAAAATCAGAAAGAGACACGATAAAAGCCCTAGGAAACCTGTTATAGGAAATCGCCCAAGGTTTAATGGAACTTTAAAAGGTCTCTTCAACTCGGTTTTCCTGTACCTTATGTATATCAATGAGATGTTGACAAACGCAAAAGTGACGAAGGCCCCAAAACTTGTTAAAGAAGCCACGAGTTCCAAGTTACCTAAAAAGACGAATAGTATGGAAAAGACCATAGTTACTAGAATTGCCAACCAAGGGGTACTAGTTTTAAGGTGAAGCTTTGATAGAACTCTTGGAAAGGCACCTTCGTTTGCCATACCATAGATCATTCGAGAGCCAACAACCAACATGATCAACACGGTATTACCAGTGGCAAATAGGGCTATTATAGACAGGACAGTGAACATGTTTTCGCCAAGAGCCTTTGAAGCTACAAATGCGAGAGGTGCGCTAGTTTCACCGAGAGCCTTCCAGTCAGCCAAGCTAACCGCGACAACGGCTACCAAGATGTACAGAGAAGTGGTTATAAGAATTGCTGTAATCAAAGCTTTGGGAATTGTTTTCTCTGGATTTTTGGTCTCCTCGGCTACGTTAACGATGTCTTCAAACCCCAAATATGCGAAGAATATCAGGGCTGAAGCGGATAAAATGCCAGATAACCCGTTAGGTGCCTCTAAAAGATTGACTTTACCCACGCTCCCAATACCGATTAATATTATGAGAGCAAGTCCAGCCACCTCTACAAAAGTGAATAGAATATTCATTCTGGTTGACTCCTTTATTCCAGAGAAATTAACAAAAGACAATAAAACTATCAAAACCACCGCAACAAGAACCCCTGGGAACCCAAATAGGCTTTGGAAGTACCCCCCGAAGCCCAGAGCCACTGTGGACACTGATATTATTCCAGTCAAGATTATTAGCCAACCGATTATGAAGGATAAAATTTCGCAACCGCAAGCGATTTTGACGTAGACATATTCTGCTGCCTCTTTCGGAAAAATCGATGAAAGCTCAGCATAGCTCAATCCCGTTAGGGTCGCAACCAGCGCGCCGAGTATAAATGAAAGCCAGACAGAGTTACCCGCTATACCAGCTGCTTCTCCAACCAAAACATAGATCCCGGCACCAAGGATTATTCCTACACCCCAAGATGTGAGCTCAAAGAGCCCTATCTCCCTTCGCATAGACACCACGCAATTTCATTAATGCGTTGTAATGCTATTAAAAATTATTTTAACAGAAGTTTTTGCCTTTCTAATTTAATGCACCCTAGCTTTTTTCTGAAGGCTCGAACTTGACGACAATCTCGTTTATATCGTCGAATAGCTTCTTAGCCACCTCCTCAACCCTTTTAGATATGCTGTTCGCCTCGTCCACAGATAATTTACCATCCACAACAACAGCTATATCTCCTACAATGTATGAGCCCAATTTCCTCAGTCTTACACTATTGACTCCCTTCACTCCTGGAACACTCTTTGCCACCATCTCCAAGTCTGTGCGCACATCATGACAACTACAGGCATCCATCAATACAAGTGAACTTTCTTTAACTATCATGTAAGATGAAACGAGAACGAATACTCCAATGACTATTCCAACAATCGAATCAAACTGGATAATACCTAGTTTATCCGCTAAAGTTATGCCTAAGAAGGCCGATGTTGATGAGAGACTGTCTGTGGCTGAATTGACTACCTCAGTCTTCATAGAAAGTAGCCCCGATGACCGCGCCACTCTAATTTTGTAAAACAGCACAACTGTGGATATAATCATCGCAATAAATGCCGTCCCAATCGCTATGTTTCCATACTTCAACTCTCTTACAATGAAGAATTTCGTAAAAGACTCATACATGACTACTATGCCAACACCTGCAATAATGATGGCACCCAACATCGAGTAGAATGTCTCAGCCCTCAGGTAGCCAAAATGAAACTTGTCATCTGGACCGCGTTTAGATATGCGAAGACCAACCCAAACCACTAAAGATGTGGTAGCATCGGCAAAAGAGTCAATAGCATCTCCAATGAGTCCGAGACTCCCAGTGAAAAAACCCACCACAATTTCAAAGACACCTATTGCTGTCATGAGTACTGTAGACCGGGCTGAAATTCGTCCCCCATCGGCTAATTTCCTCATTGCACCCAAAGTCTCTTCACACAACTGATTAAGTCGTTAATCGATATAAAAACAGTTTTAGTACATGCCAACTTCTAGAGACTCATTTTACCGCCTCTGAAATTCATCAATTAACTGCCTTCTCAGCTAGAAAATCGCTAATTTTGTATTTAATATTATTTCCTTCATTTCACTTTCTCCTAGGCTACATAGAAATATTTAAGTGTTATTCCCTTCCGCGCATACCGCGAGAAACCACCTGCCTAGTCAAGCCCTGCGGTCTCTTACTACGGTGTGCTCTCTGTCAGTGTAGCAAGTAACCTCCCGCAAAATCCCCATTTTTTTGTAGCTAGCTAGCTAAAACAATAATGTACTGCCAGAGCTATAGATGTCCTAGAGGCAACATGCTTCTAGCCTTTTTCATGTCTTCCGTTTCGGTCCAGCCAGCTTCTAATTCTGGAACCCCGATCCCGCAATATAGATAAGCCATCTTCGTGCTTTCCCAGGTGAAAAATCGTTTTAACTCAAACTCTCCATGTCCATATTCCGCGTGTAGTTGCGAGGCTCTTTGTCCTCTAAACCAATGATCGAACAACCTAACTTTTGGTAAATCTATCACGTCTTCATCCACTAACGTGTTGAAAGTCTTTTCTACGGTCCTCATGATTGTGTAGGCGCGAGATTCCTCTAAGTGTGGTTTCTTGCTTTTTCTCCCTGGAGGAAACAGATAGTCGTCACTTTGCTGTATCCACTCTAACAATATTGAGCATAGTGGTTCAGTCAACCAAACGGTGAAGGGCTTACGCTTAGTGAACACTGGCTCCGTCATCCAACGCCTTCGATACCAACATCGGCGCTTCTCGTCGTAATCCTTGAAAAGCCTAGCACGAGAAGACGCTTTCGGAAGCTCCTTAACCCTTTCAACCCAGCTCCTAACTTTTCGATACCTTTTCAGAAGAACCATGTCTCTCACTAGGATTCTGTCCGAGCCGATCTCAAAATTGTTCTTTCGCAAAAGCAAGACCTCTTTCAACCTTCCCCCAGTCTCGAACAAGGCGCTGATCAAGGCTTGGTCTCGTCGTCTCAAATAGTCCGCTTGATCCGTTCTATACTGAGTCATGCCAGCGACCTTAATGAGCCATATCAAAGTGGGCCAACCGCAAAACCCTTTGTCCTCAAAAATATCCTCAACCGACTGTCTCACGTATACATGGTCGGGGTAAACTGTTGGGTTCCACCATCCAGGCCTCACGATTTCACCGCCCTCTGCAAAAAGTAGATGCTGTTTGTCTTCTTGCATCTTGGGCACAAGCCCGAGCGCTCTATGGCCTCGTTATGTTGCTTAAGGTGTTTCAGAATCGTGGCTGGACTCCTACCCATTTTCTCGCTGATCTTGCCCATGCTGAGGCCGTCCTTAACGTATGCCTCGATGATTCTGTTGTGTTCCTCGTCTCCGACTTCGCCCTCTGTGGACCCCTTCAAAGGTTCCTTAACCTCACCATATTCCACGTGGACACCGGTTTTGCTTAGAATGTCTTCTTTAGGTTTCTTGTGCCACTCCAACTTTTCGAAGGACCCTAACGCTAGTGCGCCGCCTTTACACGCTAAAATGAATTCACTTTTCGGCATCCTTCTTATGTAGGCTGGGTTAAAGTAACTATACAAAAAGTAGAGGGGATCATCCTTGCTGATTCCGACGACTCCCATGCGCTTTACGAAGGTGTAGTCGGCTTGAGTACGGATTTGATAGTCCACCCCGGTCATAAGTTGAGTGTCCATACCCATCGAAACGCCTTGATGCCTCATCTCCCGGGTGAGATAGGCCATTTCGCTTTTCGCATACAGTTGATTCGGAGAAATTCTAAGCCTAGAATAAAACAAGTTTGCCGACTCCCTAACCAAGACATAGATAATCCGTTTCCAACTAGGCGAACGCCTATATAGAAGGTCGATGAGGTGGTTTACTCCGTCAAGTTCGTCCTCATGCTTCAAATATAGGAGTGGACACGAAATCATTAGGTCATAACTGTCGAAGTCATGTAGGGTAACGTTTTCAACCTTTTTTGTTTTGAAGGGAGCGATAACGTCCACGTTTTCGCCATGCAACAGCAAAACGTTTCTTTCCTTAGCCCACTCCGACCTACACCAGCCGAGACTCTCTCCATCTCGCGCGGAATACAAATCGAGAACACAGTCGTTCCGATCCAAATGGTATTCTCCGATGGTTTCTAAAAGAGTGCTTTTGGCTGCTCCTCTCACTCCGACACAGAAATAGACTTTAGGCTCATCAAACCGTAAAGGTTCAATTCCTCGGTCTGATAGAAACTTCAACTCGTTGAAAGGCATAAATTATTTCCCCTCTTCAGGCTTCTTTTCTCCATACATGGTTCTAAAGATTTCAGTGAAAACAGACGTATCAACCAACTTAGACAATTCAATGAACCACTCATCAACAATTGGCATAGCCCAAACCTTGAACTGATTAATTAAAGTGTCAAGACCCGACTCACTGAGTTTTGCGCCCCAACGCTCCATTCCGGCGGTTATGCAAAAGAAATACAGTTCAGGTTCAAGCGTGCTAAGATACTCCTCCCATTTCTTCTCTATTTCTTCCACTTGATTCACATTACAAGTTCCAATATAGGGATAGTATTGGATAATCAAATTTTTATGCCAAGGAGCAATATACCGTTCATATGCTTCTTTGGAAGGAATGATCTGAAAAGGCCATCCGATTTGGTAGTATTGTCGTCCACTAATCATGGTGTGAGGAGTTGCGTTTCGTAGAGCTGTCACTACTTTCTCTATAATCTCAACCTGACCTTCATCTATTTTGATTGGATTCTGAGGAAGCATTGATTTCCCCCGATTAAAGGCTTGACACATCAACTCAATCTTTTTCAAGCCGTCGGAGGCGTTAGCCCGAATCAACAGTTGACATAGGAGACGCTCATAGGTTCCAGCTTCTTTTCCCCTTAACGCTCTAACCTCTACTGGCGGAAGTTTCTTTTCGCTCATTTTTGTAGGCTCCTTTTCCAAGCGTTTTCCTCTTCTCGAGCGGTAAGGAATATGTGTAAACTTGCCAGGACTATCAAGGCAAGACCGAACAAGCTGAAAACGAGTTTTGTTGGCAAATCTAGGTTACTTGACTGCCAAACGTTTCCTAAAAACGTGGCAAGGACACAAACTAGGATCGCTATGAAAGGGTCAAACTCTTGGTTAACTAACATTCTCTTTTCGCCTCATGCGTTCTTGGAAGACACGAATAAGGGAGCGCGCCACTTCCGCGCCCAAAGTGGTTCCTAAGCCGGTTCCGAAACTCAAAGCGAACACCATCAAATAATCAACCGAGTCCATGCTGTTTCCTCTCATCCTTCTTTTCTTTTGAAGACTTGAAAAGAAACCTTGCGACTAATTCTATGATTAAAATGATGAGGCCAAGAGGAGTTACGGTGAATAGAAGAATGTTAAATAGTTTGTTCATTTTTTCTGAGCCTCTTTTTTGCAAAAGAAAAGCATACTAGAATCTTCGGGAATGAAAAACAAGGCTTCCTCGCTTTCTAATACTGGGTGAGCGTTAAGTTTCCTCACGTAGTCTTTGAATGCTTTAGGGTCCATTTCCACTTGGAGAACCGTCTCAGGAACCAGAATCTTCTTGATCTTGAAGGTTCGCATTTTATTCTTCCCTTCTTTGAACTCTCCTCACCAGAATCATCGAGACGATGTAGGAAACGGCGATGACTGCGAAATAGCCCAGCATGGCTTCTCCGAACCCGTATGCCTTGTCTTGCGACTGCAACCACATTTTGTAAACGTCTCTAAGGTAGAGCTCCCAAAGCGCTAATCCTCCGGAGATGATTAAAATCCTAACTAGGGTTCCTAGCATGGTTCCACCTCCCTCTCAACCCTGATCAAGATGTCTCCGCAGCCTTCGCATCCCCAAAGCTCCAGAGCGGAGTCGTGGAAATTGCGGGCCAAGAAGTGTGGCCGATGGTCCTTTCTGCAACCGTAGCATGCGTCTGTCTTAGCTTCTCCGGGGTTATCGGTGAAGTGTCCCCAAACCAGGCGAACGCTAGGGCTACTCCGTGGATAATAGTAGCCGGGGACCCTAACCTTAACTTGAGGCATTCATCCAACCCCGAAAAACCTAAGTACGCTTTGAACCAACGCCTTCACGGCTTCCACGAGGGCGTTCCATAGGCTGATCAAATCCACCTTATTCACCTCCCAGCAACTTTGAGGCTTCGTCGAGAATGACACGGCAAGCATGGCGAAACCTGGGATAGAGCTCGCTGGCTGCCATGAGCAGCTCCTTAACCACGTCTTCGCTTATCGCCGGGTTCAAATCCGGCTGCGGTATGGGTTCAGATCCCACCGGCTTCATTTTCAAGCGGTGAATCTTCCTTTCAACGCTGTTCACAGTCCTTCCTAACGCCTTCGCGATTTCCTCCACGTTCACGTTCTGCTCCAGCATCTCTTTGAGTTTCTGAGTTTCCTCAAGGGTCCAATGCCTCCCCCCAGCCTTAGATGAACTAGCTTCGGCCTGTGCATCAGAATTAGCCGACGCATCGGCTCTAGTGGACTCAAGGCTAAGCGCAAGTTTGCCTTCCACGTTTCTCGGTTTAGACTTGTCAATCCTCACGAGGAAGGCGGCTTCGCCGTCGTAATCGCCTACGAACACTCTATGCCCTTGACTTTCTAAGCTGGATTCCCATCCGCGCTGAAAATGCTTAGAAGGAACCACAACGACTTCGCCGAAGGGATTAATGAGTTCAGTGGGAAAGCGCCCTTTCAAAACCTCAATATTCACGGATTCGGTTACGCTTACACTCATCTATTTTCTAACCGTTCTTTCCCTAACACCAGGGAACCCAAGCACCAAAAGGATAAAGCACCAATATGGAAATGGGTCCAAACATTATAAAACCCTTTCCAACAAAGAAAAAGAAGGGGAAGTTGAAATTCGTGTCCAGAGCCTCTTAAAAGCCAGCTGAAGAAAGTAAGCTAGAAACACCTTTATTTCGTTTCATTAATTATCCATATAAGATTATAAGTTCGTTGGTAGAATAGAAGGTATTCAGAAATGTCCGAAGAAAAATCAACAAATTTGGCTGGGCATGATAAAATTAAATTTCTCAAGAAACAAATCATGAAAAGTGGATTCCCTCTTCAACTTGAAATTTCTTCTCTTTTACGAAAAAGAGGATATGATGTTTACAATGGCGTATACTTCTTTGATCGAGATGAGAAGAAAACGAGAGAATTTGATATTGAAGCCGTGTTACCGTTTGAATCAGTTTACACGACTCCTAAGTCTATCGAGGAAGCTTGGTTTCTGAATCCTTTCCTTCTTATAGAATGTAAGAAAAGCACTATGTATAGTTGGGTATTCTTTAGAAGCGAACCAATAGGAACATGGTTTGATATTGGTCACTCCATCGATGTCTTAACAGAAACACATGGATACATGAAATCAGCTTGTGGTAAAATTTTGACAACAATAGACAACTTACATTACCACTTCTTTGATACTGTTATTGTTAGTGCGTATCAACAAATAAAATTAGAGAAATACCAGAAGAATAAGGATGAGAGAGATGGTAAAGATGCTATCTTGGATGCCATAAGTAAAATCATCAAATTTATGGACTATCGGTTTCAAAATCTCAAACCATTTTTTACTAAAGACTCTCCTCGAAGAGACATAATATTCTATTTTCCTATGGTTGTCTTCGATGGTGACCTTTTTGAAGCATCATTTAAAGAAACATTAGATTTGAAAGAATGTCGGCACGTAGTTTATGAGACAAGATATTTATCGAGTTTGACTAAGTCCTTAGTTCCATTGTATATAGACATCGTGAGAAAAGATGCCTTTGAGGATGTAATATCTACTATAGAAAAAGAAGTCCGTGATATCAATATTTATTTAGAAAAACCTGGATCACAAAATAAACTATCCTCAATTATTAACTCTTAGACAGATAATCAAAGAATTGGTTTCAATGAATATAAAGGCTATAGGGAGTGTTCATTAGACGAGATGAGGATTAGTCAAACAAAATGGGGGCATTTTATTTATTCTTCTTTCTTTCACTTATCCATACATTATTTCACTTACATTTGCTCCATCCACATAACAGCGACCATTTTCAGTTTCTTTGTACGTCGCATGAAGAGAAGCCGATGAAGATGGATGGAAAAGCATAACTGAGGCAGTTTATTTTTTATAATGAGTAAGCTGAGCTTCAGAGGAGAACAGACCATTGGTGGAAGTTGACCTTTATGGAAAGGACTTGATAACGACGCAAGAATGGACGATAGAGGAGATAGAAGCTACCCTAAACTTGGCTGGGGAATTCAAAAGCAAATATGTTAAGAGGGATCTCCCTGAGCCGCTCAAGCGGAAAACGTTCTTCATGCTTTTCTACGCCCCTTCCACGAGGACGAGAGCGGCCTTCGAGGCAGCTATGACCCTTCTTGGAGGTCACGCCCAGTTCATTGACGTTTCCACAACAAGACTGGAGGAGGGAGAAGCCGTCAAGGATGTAGCGAAGATGTATGAGAAATATGGACACGGGTTAGGAATAAGAATCCTCGATCAAACCATAGATTTTGTCTATGGTAAGGGAAACTGGGTGGTGCGGGAATATGCTAAGCATGCAGAAGTCCCGG
>Ga0315310_10001209_pt1 | contig 16250 bp, 15 predicted proteins | sample TDP5_MG_FD_203630 | JGI IMG/M metagenome (GOLD analysis project Ga0315310, IMG submission 203630) | Freshwater sediment microbial communities from Lake Towuti, South Sulawesi, Indonesia - TDP5 | ecosystem: Environmental > Aquatic > Freshwater > Lake > Sediment | place: Indonesia: South Sulawesi... | reverse complement strand
AGATCGCTTTCTAACCTTGACAAAATATACAGTCGTAACCGCGACTGCAACTATAACTCCCGCCACCACAACGCCCACAATCCACCAAGGAAAAGCCGGAGCTTCAACAACCTGCTGACTCGAAGGCGAAATGCGCACAACTGAAAGCGCAGCCACTTTAATGTGATCTTCAAGATCAGCAACCTCAAGCCAGTTCAACGTTCCAGTGGAAGAAGAATTGTCATAGACCGTGTGAATCCAACCAGGCTTACTTCTCCTCCATTTGTCCGAATAGAAGAGAGGATACGAAATAACCATCGTGCTAGATGCCACAGGAGTCGCATCCCCTATTCCCGCCGAAAGCCCAGGCCACCAATGAGAAAAGCCACTATCGCCACTGCTAGGACTCCTAAAAACCTCTTGATCAGAACCTCCAGGGTCTGTCAGTGTAGCGGGAATATTCAAATCAGCAGCCGCTTCCAGAACAAGCTGGTCCAAGTCAAAATCCGGTCCCGGGTCTGTTTTGGCAACGTTCAAATCGTCGCTGCCAATGCAGTCAAGGTTGACAACTGCAACAATGTCCTCCATATCAGACTTGTGCTGCTTAACGTAGTTAACCGCTCCAACCAAGCCAAGCTCCTCACCTGCAAAGGCTACGAAAACAATCGTGTAATTTGAGCTGTAGATGCCTTCTCGAGAGGCATGAGTGAGGACTCGAGCCAACTCTAAAACACCAGCTGTGCCCGCACCATTGTCAACAAAACCAGCAGTCAAAACTGTGTCATAATGAGCTGAAACTATGACAAGCTTATCGGCGCCTGCGCCTCCCTGCAGCCTTCCAACAACATTATAATGCGGTCCAGATGCAATTACCGAAGGGATTACAGCTTTTGCTGAGACATTAGCTGAGGCTTCCTTTTCCCGTATCAACTCGCCTTCTCCGTAATCGACCCAGCCACAAGGTATCTTTAAGCTCCAGTAGTAAGGTCCCATATTGCTCGTCGGACGCCCACCAACCGAGCCCAGTAATGGCGGAGTAAAAGACATCCACGAATACCACCAGGTGTGAACAACTGCTGCAGGCGGCTGTGAACTCAACTTGTTGTAAAAAGCCTGTTCCCAAGCAGAGTTCCAGCGCACTTCCCCACCGACCAAAACGATTTTGCCGAGCGTGTTTACACTGTCCCAAAGGGTCGTATTGATCTTATTTGCACCTATTTCGCCATAGCTACCTGCGTCTGGCAGAGGTAAAACAACCAAATCCGCGAAAACTCCACTTTCAGGTGTAGGCCAACTGTAGTGAGCAGCTTGAAAAGAGCTTATCACTATGCGATCATCGGCAGTGTCAACGATGCCGTCTTCGTCAACAACAAGTGCTGGCTGACCAAGCAAGTTCCAATTGGCGAATTCAAACGATTCTAAGCTTGTGTTTAATCCGAAAGCCTCGAACTGATCCTTAAGCCACACCGCGGTAGCATTTGCACCCACCGACCCACTTGACCGAAATGAATAGCCTGAAACGCTGTGGTTCAAGGCTATTTTCTCGAGTTCTAAATCGTAGCCATACGCTCTTGTTCCATTCACTAGGGCAACAATCTGCGATTCTTGAGAAGACAGATTTGCATAAGTTGCTGACGCTTGAGACTGCCCGTTAGGAAGTAGAGAAAACACTAGGGTAAGAGCAAACACTAATAGGACAGATTTATTCAAGCCCATATGATCAAAAGGTTAACGCAGAATATTTACTGTTGCGGTTCAACCCTCTCGGCGAGACTTCTTCGCGGGTCAACTTAAGAGTGACCTAGCCCTCTTTCTCCTTCTACTCTGAAACGAGCACGCCAACCAATTTTACTCGCTCAAGCATTTCTTCACCATGTGGAGCCAGCTTTATCTCTTCTGTGAGGTCTTTTCCAGCCACATGCTGACCTTGGTGATCGCCCTCCGCCCAAAGAAAGCTCTCGGAGACATCGTAGACTTTGCCTTTGTAAGCGATGTATGCTGGATGACCCTCTCTTCCATCGAACTGCTTCAGTTCTTCCAGACTGAATTTCCCAAGTTTGCCTTTCATGTTAGCGCCACAACAGCCTAGTTTTGAAGATTTGGGTTATTCGGAGTTTAATTGATCTGCTAACACCTAAAGCTTTCTTAAAAGAGACTCAAGTTGACAACACTATCCATGTAAATCCGCAGTTTTTCAACTAGCTGCCTCTCGCGACTGCTTATTCCAGTTCCATAATCCTCTTTGAGCCTAACTCCATAATACGCGCTCGCCAAGAACGTTTCCGCAAGCCTTACACAACTCACAATTTTGTCCAAGTCGCCAACATGAAGGTACAAGGTGATATCGTTCACAATGAGAATCTCAGTCGGATGCCGCAGAAATTCATCAAGTAGCGGATCTATAGCTTTCTTATTCCGCTTCGCAAACTCCACAACTTGCCGTGGGGAAGCACCCGTCACTCGTGGAGCATATATCCTTGCTGGCGAAAGGTACTTCAACTTACGCATCAACGGAGAATAAGCGGACAATTTGCCTCCAACTTCACCTATGGCTTCTGGAGCCATGTCGATTAATGTTATTTCACTAGCTTTGGAGAACCGCATTAGCTCTTCAGTTAACTCGGCGATCAGCGAGGTTTTTCCGGTACTAACTTCGCCTAGTATGAGCACTTTTTTGCCGATGATTGCAGCTGCCTTAAGTTGACTCCTTTTTCTCTCTTTCTTCACCAAATAATGTTCCTCTGCTTATCCCAGCTCGATTTAGAATGGAAAGGGCGATAAAACCCATGGTGCATCCAGCAATAGAGCTTAGCGCCCAGCCCATTGCGAAAATTGAGAAAGCTAGCAGAGAACCCTTCTCTGAAATCAGTTCCAATGGTCTACTTGTTCCTGCCCAAGGATTTATTCCAACATAAGGAGCAAGTAGAGGAGCCAATATGTAAAGAGCAATTGTTGCGCCAATGAACACGGTGCCGACTGGTTCAGTTAAGGCGGATAACAGACGAATTTTCATGCTTGTCTTCAAACGCTTAAGAAACCAGTAGACAGCTCCCACAACCAAACCTCCAGGAATTCCTCCAGGAAACGCATAAATCGTGCCCACTCCCAAGCCGATTCTGATACCACCTACAATTATAGCAGCGATACCCGCCCATAGAGGTCCTACGAGTACGCCTAAGAGGGCATTAACCATGTGTTGTCCCGGGTAGGCTCTAGTTCCTAGAAATTCAAACCATGAAAAAGGAGCTATGACTACTCCCAGAGCCGAGAATACGGAGACCAGAGCTATCTTCTTGACGTATACGGTTTCCGCTTTCATGATTGCATCTCCTTTGCGATTTGTGTGACAAGCCTTGCCAGCTGACTTGCCTTTTCTCCAACGATTACGATCATAGGCTCTTTCCCCGTGTCTCCTCGATGATAGATCACGTCAGGCACGTTTCCAATCCTCTGGACGGCTTGTTCCACGCCCCAAGGTATTGTCATTCCCTCAACTTCCTTGATCCTCTGCGGTTCTTCCTTCCGATCGTAAAAAGACACCCGAAGCCTTTTCTTTCCTAGAATCTTCAGGGCTTTGTCTGAATACTTTATGTTGACGGCAGCCCTTTTAGCTGAGTCGTGTTTAGCGATTTCAAGTATGTACTTAGCCAGATGCGAAGAAGCACCAAACTTGGAAGAGCCTACTGCCTTAACTCTTTCTCGCAATTTCACAATTCTGCCCTCTATAGCTGCCACATCGTCAATAGATTCGGCGTATGGAACTGCCATAGCAATGTTCATGCCTACCTCGGGCACAAGCGCTAAGACTTGAGGCGTAGACTCCAAGAGCAATTTAGCTTCTTCTATGCTCGTTAAGACGCTGTACCTACAAGAGTCGCGATAAAGCTGACCAAGCGGGTTGACTGGTCCATAACCTTTGCCCACATTTAATCCAAACTTGATTGCAGAGGTCACGAGTTTCTTTGCGTTTTCAACAGCAGTAGGTATGTCTGTTCCTTTTGCAAGTTGGGCCGCTATTGCGGCGGAGAAGCTGCAGCCTGTGCCGTGTGTGGTTTTCATGTTTAGGCGTGGAGTTTGGAATACTTTATACTTGTCTCTATAATAGAGGACATCCACTGATTTTTTTCCTTTTAGGTGTCCGCCTTTGACCACAACAGCCTCTGGTCCCATCTTAGAAATCTGTTTGGCGGCGTTTCTGGCATCGTTTAGGTTCTTGATTGCCCTACTGGTTAGTTTTTCAGCTTCAAACCTGTTAGGAGTCACCACTGTTGCTCTCGGTAAGAGATGGGTTTTCAACAAGTTCACTGCCTCTGGTTTTAGAAGAGGTGCGCCAGATTTGGCAACCATGACTGGGTCAACAACAAGCGGGAATCTGTAGTTTGAAGTCTCAGAGGCTACTGCTTTGATGATTTCTTCTGTGTGCAGCATTCCGGTTTTTCCCGCGTCGATGCCGATGTCCTCTGCAACTGTTCTGATCTGCTTCCTAATCATTTCGGCGTCTAGGTCAACGACTGCTGTAACCGTCTGAGTGTTTTGTGCAGTGATAGAAGTGACCGCTGTCGTGCCGTGAACACCCATTGCTGCGAAGGTTTTGATGTCTGCCTGTATTCCCGCACCGCCTCCAGAGTCGCTTCCCGCTATTGTGATCGCCACAGGAATTTTGGTTCGAATTCGAGTACGAGGCATTCTACTTCACCTTCTCAAGAGCAAGAAGTATTAAGGCTGAGACTATGAAAGAAGGAACACTCGACCCTAAGGCTGGGTAAGAGTAAACACACAGGAAGTAGATGATAATTCCTATGAGCCATGCGGCTAGCGGTCTGACTCTCAAGCGTGCGGAGGAGCTGTAAAACTCATCCACTTTGTATTTTCTTTTCTTCAATAGATAGAAGTCGGCGAAAAGCACACCTAAAAGAGGCACGAATATTGCTCCTATGTAAAGAAGGAAGCTTTCATAGGCTACGTGCCACTGCTGCGGCAGAAAAACCGCAATCAGAATGCTTGTTATGGTTATTGCAGTGATCAGTTTCCATTGACGCAGCTTGGGCGCAATATTCTGCACAGATACAGCTGCCGAATAGATGTCCGCAAATCCATTGTCAGTCTCATCCACCACCAGAATAGTGAGAGCCAAAGCGCCAAACGTGACAGCCATTATCGATTCCACAATGCCTGCGCCATACGCAAGTGTAAGTAACGCGCCTAGAGAATAGAACCAGAAGTTGGCAAAGGAGTATCCGGATAAAGTGCCAGAAAAAGCGCTTTTCTCACTCTTTGAAAATCTGTTATAATCGGAAATGAGCGGCCACCATGAAATCGGCATGGCTATCACTAGGTCAAGAGCTAAGGTTAATGGCAGAGAGCCGTCGCCAGCGAAGGACAGATTTTCTGGAAATCTTGTAAGCACCATGTAGGTGAGGAAAATGGTTGTGCCGTAAGTAAGCCATATGGCAAACTTCTCTAACCATTGCCTAATCACGATTAGTGGTCCGCCCAAAGACAGAAGCAGACACCATGATGCAAAGACAAGAATCCAAAAGTAACGGGTGTATTCGCCCAAGAATTGACCAGCTAGTAGGGCGGCATCAGCCATTACTAGGATTTCAAATGATGCCCAGCCAATCAATTGCGTTATGTTCAGAATCGTTGGAAGATATGATCCTCTCAGACCTAATACGGCTCTCAAACTGACCATCGTGGGAATACCGTATTTACTTCCCAGTCCTCCAGCCAAGGCCAGCATCAAGGAGCCAATTACTGAGCCCAGCAAAGAGATAGCGAGAACTTGAACCAATGATAGACCAGGTGTAAGCAGGCCTCCAGCCTGAAGAACCAGCAACCCGACTGCCAAACTTGACCAGAGAACAAAGTAATCGATCGTTCCCATAGTCTTCTTTTCAGCAGGAACAGGCTCAGCACCCCATTCTGGAGGCAACTTAATCTTCACTTCGTCACGACTCCTGAAAGCGCTGAAAAATCGAGTTGCACTCTTTTCGAAAGATCTAATTCAAGATAGGCAACGTCGAACGTACGCAACATATGTGTAGATCCCTCCGCCAGTATTATCTGGTTCAGGTTCTAAGGGTCGACGACGCATTAGTCGTCCTCTCAGCCAGGTTTAGCCCAGCTCCCCTAGATTCTATGGAGAGCGAAGCTTCAGCTATTTAACAGTAGTGTCGTAAGAAGAGCTTGGAGAAGGTGAACAAAGATAGCGGAGGCTGCCTGACCAGAGAGCCGTTAGTCAATCGAATGTACCATAAAGGAAATTAGAGTACATTGACTTTTTCACATTCTGGAGACGGTAAGAACAGCATGGGCGAAGGACAGACCATAATTCGGGCTATCTCTCTATGCAAAGAACATCAAGTTGGAGATCTTACAATTCAGGCTTTGAAAGGCCTAAGTCTTGAAATTTCAGACGGCGAATTTGTTTGCATAGAGGGACCATCGGGTGCCGGGAAAACGACGATCCTGAACCTCATCGGAGGTCTAGACAAACCCACCAGCGGAGACATTATAGTGTTCGGATACAACCTTAACGATTCTAACGAGGATTTCTTGGCGGCTTTCCGTTGCGAACACGTGGGCTTTGTTTTTCAGTCATATAACCTCATCTCTACGCTGACTGCCTCAGAAAACGTTGCATTTGCACTCGAGCTAGCTGGCGTTTCGGATGAACGAATTATTGAGCGCCCGGTGGAACTACTTAAGCAAGTGGGGCTTTCCGATCGAGCTAACCATTTTCCGTCTCAACTCAGCGGGGGTGAGCAACAACGAGTAGCCTTCGCTCGCGCATTAGCCAACGATCCGCCTATCATGCTGGTCGACGAGCCCACCGCAAATTTGGACGAGAAAACCGCATCTGATATTGTCAAAATACTAAAGGGATTGAAGCAAAAGGGAAAAACTGTTGTCGTTGCTACACATGACCAAAAGATCATGGAACTGGCAGACCGTGTGTTGCATTTAAGAGACGGGAGTCTCAACGAATGAGGACAGTGGGGTTTGCCTTTAAGGATTTGAAAAGAAGGAAATTCCACACTTCTTTAACCATAATTGCTCTCAGTTTGTGCGTTACTGCAATGATTTCCACGGTCCTTATTGCATATAACCTGTATCTATCAATCCCCGTTTTTGCGACAGGAAAACTCGGTGGTAGCTTTGTTAATGTTTTTTCAGGTTTCGCCACTGTAATAGCCTACATAAGTATTCTGGCTGGCGCGATTATGGCATATTTCTTTGTTTCTGCAAACATGTCAGAGCGGACACGAGATATTGGAATTACCATAGCTATAGGAAGTTCTGCCAACCAAGCTCTAGGGTCTTTCACAACTCAACTCCTTTTTATAGTTCTGACGAGCTGCATAATCGGTACAGGTGCGGGAGCACTTTTGAGCTATTTCTTCATCGCTCTAAACTGGGAGAATGTCCCTTCTTCAGGCTTGTCTATCAACTCTTGGTCGATCTTCGTTGTCCTAATCATCTTTGCAGCCGTCGCATTCTTCTTCGGCAGAATACCTCTGGTAAAGGCGGTTAAAGTAAGACCTGTGGATGCGCTATTTCCTTATTATCTGCGTGGAGTGTCTTTCAGATCTGCTAAATCGCCCTATGCAAAGCTTGGCTTCTCCTTCAGAGTGGCTTACAGAACATTCCTGCGGAGGAAAAAAGCAACCGTCTCAACAATATTCTGCCTATCGGTTACTTTGAGCACTGCGGCCATAGCTGTTGCTGGCACAACAGTGGCAAATCAAACTACACAAAGCTATTTCAGGCAAGGCGTAGGAGAGAACGTTATCGCAATAGGCCACGTTGACATTGTTGATCAGTACGAATTCTTTCTCGATAAACCTTCTCAGACCCAGGAAAAGACCACAATAGACTACTTGGATCCAAAATACACTATTCCTGACTTGGCAATTACAGAGCTATCAAACATTGCAGGAGTCATTAAAGCGGACGCGCGCCTTTTTCTTGAAGCATTAGTATCTGAACGGCCGAAAATTCAGATAGTAGATCAGGAGTATGTCGTTATAGGTGACCAGCGCTCTGCGAACGCTGTTGTTTTCGGCTTGGATTCAGAGCAGGCAGTAAATGAGTGGTTCATTTATGGAAGAACCTTGAACGACGAAGACCAGTATTCTGCCATTCTCGGAGACTCCTTGGCCTCGAACATTCTCAGCTCCCCCTTCGTTCAAAGTATAGCCGTATTTGAAAATGATTTCAATGTTGTCGGGGTATCTTTAGACCCGTTAAACCTAGGGTCTGTTGCCTATTTGCCTATAGAAACCCTGTCTAAGACTCTCAACCAGACAAGCTGCAACTTCCTGCTCTTAAGAATCGATCCCGCAATGCGACTGCACGTATTAGGAGAAATTGACAAGACGCTTAACGGAACGACGATGCAATTTATTGAACTGAATCCTCACATACAAAAATTCTCGGGTCTCCTCCAATCCATTTGGTCATCGTTCACCATCCTCTCGCTTTTCTTTTTAGCAACAGCCGCGCTTTGCCTGTTCACACACATGACGCTTCGTACAATAGAGCAAGAGTCCGAGTATGGAATCATCAGAGCTCTTGGCGCCAAGCCTAGAAGAGCCCTCACAATCATTTTGGTTCAGGCAATCTTCATAACGTTGATCAGTGGGACAATAGGCACTTCAATTGGGCTTCTTGTTTCGCTTGCGTTTCTGATTCCTCAACCAGTAATTTCCACCAGTGGCATCATCATTATGATAGCTTGGCCGCTCTTGACCATCGGCTTTCTATGCGTATCTAGCCTCTATCCAGCCCTCAAAATCGCAAAGAAGCCAATTGCAAGCTTATTGTCTCATTTGTAGAACATGAAAAGTGACAGGCAAAACCCGGACTATTTACCCGAATCATTTTAAGTTTCAGAATAGAAGTTCTCTTTTTGTTTTAGCGGGCTCTCGACTGCACTCTAGGCTCTATCAGAGTCCAAAGCCAATCCACGAATTCCCTTAGGTTCTTTGTCTGAATGTACAAGTCGCCAGGTCCAGTTATCTCAGTCACTAGGCCTTCTCCGCCTAAGAGTGTTTCCTTCAAGCCTCCGAACTTGGTCACTTTGTACGGGCACGTGTCGCTGAAAGCTACAAGGTGGAAATTGTCAACGATCATCTTCTCTCCCTGCTTGAGGGTATGTTTGTCGATAGCTCCGAACGTGTTGATGAATAGTTGGCCTTTGCCGCTCACTTTGATCATGAACAAGCCTTGTCCGAACAAGCCTTTTGTGAAGCCTTGCCATTGCACGTCTAAGTTCACGTCTTGGGTTGAGGCTATGTAAGCTGCTTTTTGAATTATGTACCCTTGATTGGGAGTGACTTCGAGAACTTCAATGTCGCCCACTGGCGCTGAGACAAAGGCGGCTTCTCCCTGTCCAGATGCTGCGATGTAGTCGTTGACGAAGAAAGACTGTCTACCAAGAAACGTCAAGCCCAGCGTGCCTAAGAAGCTCTTCTCTCGCATTCGTGTCTTGACTTCAATGTTTGGGTGCATGTACGTCATGGCGCCAGACTCAGCTGTTATGGTCTCGCCTGCTTCTAATTGCACTACAAGCATGCTGTAAGATGGTTTATACCGTATATCATACTTCAAAGCGTTCTAAACCTCCTCGGAATCAGCAGGGCAACTCTGTGCGTGGAAGTTATTAAACGCTCCTAGCGCAACGTAATAACTTCTTCTATCAGCTTTAGCCATATTACCGATGTTGAAATAACGACTTTAATTTTGGAAAACAAAGATGCCATGTAGATTCTCAATGACTGCCCCATCGAAGAGAGAAGAGTACTGGTGTTTCGGCAAGGAAACAGAAGTTCTTGAACGAACGATTAATGGAAAAAAGGCTAAAATACCATGGGACTGGGCTAACTTCAAGACGACTGAAGATTTTCCAGTTGACGACAACCTTATCTCGTGGGTAATCGGTCAAGACCGCGCACTTCAAGAATGTTTTCTCTGCCTCGACGAATGGGGCCACAAACTCAAGACACTTGAAGAACAAAAATGGTACGAGGAATGGAAAGACCCACTAGCCCCGAAACCATCAGTCAAAACCAAGCTGAGTCCTGGACCATACCTGCTTCTGCTAGGAGACCCAGGCACGGGCAAATCATTGATCGGCAGAGCATTAGCTGAAAAACTAACTGAGATTTATCAGCAAAACAAGATCAAGCTTTTTGATGTGTTGTGTTGGAAGAACAGGGTTGTGCCCAGCGAACCTAAGATTTCGATGAATGAAGCGGGGAAGGGCAAAGAAACCATAAAGAAGGAACGGCTACGCCAAGAAAAACGAAAATTCTTGGTTGCCGGCGGCTTGCGGCTGATTCAAACCTTTCTGTTAGTCTTCGGTTTGATCATGCTGTTCATAGGAATGTACGGTATTTACGAACTGGTTGACCAATGGCGGTTGAACCCTGCTGTGGGCGATGGCATCTCACTGCACGAGATGTTCAACTACAATTTCTTCGAATACTTCGCCAAATCCTTTCCGTCGCTCGTCCTCATTTTCGTGCCAGCGGGCTCACTCATATTCTTCGGGATATTCATCTGGTGGTTTGGCAAAATGAGCGGCGGCGCCCTCAACCTAGGCGGCATAGGCGGCGCTCAGCAGTCAGGCGTACCTAAACTTCTGGTAGACAACTCCTCTGAAAAAGCGCCTTTTGTTGACGCCACAGGACACATGTCTTCTCAGCTTTTCGGCGACATAGCTTGGGATCCATTCCAAACAGGCGGCATGGGTACACCTGAACATCAACGCGTCACGGCTGGTGATGTGCACAGGGCATCTTTGGGCATATTGTACATTGATGAAGTCAAGAATCTGAGTCCTCTTGAGGCTGTAACTCTGCTCACTGTATTGGAAGATGGACAATTGCCCATAACGACGCGTGGTCATCTTTTGACTAGTGGCACGGCTGCTATGGCGGTTTCAACTGAGCCTATTCCATGTATGTGTTTTCTGGTAGGCGCTGGCAACTTCGACTCTATTGGGCAGATCCACCCAGCGCTAATGGACCGCATTTACGGATATGGCAAAGTTGTGCGTATGAACAATGACATGCCTAACACCCTTGAGAACAGGCGCAAGTACGTCCAGTTTGTGGCGCAGGAAGCCAAAAGGTTCCATCTAGTTCCCTTCAGCCATGAAGCATGTGAAGAAATCGTGGAGGAAGGCAGGCGCCGAAGCAACAAACGAGATGCCTTATCAACCAAGTTCCGCCCGTTAATATCTCTGGTCAAAACCGCGGCTACATTGGCTATGAACGAAGACTGCGCCATGGTAGAGCGACGCCATGTGGAGGAAGCCATAGAACACCACTGCAAGACTATTCAGCGCCAAATCCTCGAGCATCAGCTCAGTGAAAGAGGAAAACTGCTAGAAATCGACCCGCACGGCACACAACTCGGACAAACCTACGGGTTAGCAGTTGTTACAGATCCGTACAGCGGTGAGATGACTGGCAATGTGCTCACAGTCAAGGCGCAGATGGTTAAACGAAGCCAAGTCAACAGAGATTATCCGCTGCAAGGCTACTACAAAGTCACGGGCGTCGCCAAAGGGAAAAACGAATCGTTCATATCAGATAGCATAGACAAAGTGCGAAGCGTAATATTACACAAGTACGGTGTAGACATAGCCCAAGACTATCTCACACACATAGACTTTTCTCAAGCCTACGGTGTCGATGGACCATCTGCAGGAGTCACCATGACCATCCTCCTCTGCTCACTCATTGAAGGTCGACCGATAAGACAAGATGTCGCTGTCACGGGCGAAATCAACTTGGGCATCGGTGACCAAATCAATGTTACAGCTGTGGGCGGACTATACGAGAAGATTAAAGCCGCTGAGGCTTGGGGCTTCAAAAGAGTGGTCGTGCCCCAAAAGAACTATGAATACTCCTTGGATGCCAAAGACTACAAAATAGAAGTCGTGCCCGCTAGGACACTGGATGACTATCTGAAAGAGTGCTTAATATAGAATCGAGTCTTTTCGCCTGTAAACCTGTTTTGCATCTAAGGCTGATGGGTTTCCTTCTTGTAGAAGACTTAAAAGGCGTGAACATCATTTTCAGAGTAGCTAAACCGATGTTTGAAGGTGTGGCTCTCAATGAACATTGTTTGTCGCGCTCCTAAAGAATTAGTTATTTTGGAGTGCACTCGTTATCCGTCTGTTGAGGCTTTGTCGAGGATTGTGGCTGTTATCATGGGCAGCGGAGAGTCTGTGATTCTGAAGTGGGCGGAAGGAGTCGTCTTTTCGTACTCCCCTATATCACCGTCAACAGAACTTCTCGTAGACGAGTACGTCAAAGGTAGAGTGTTCTGGTCAGATGTCGTGTATGCACTCATGCCAGAGTACAAACAATCGATACGTGTGGGTACATATGATATTCCAGTTATAGATGTGTCTCCGAACCCACTGTTAAGCGAAGCAGCAAAATGGATGAAAAAGCAAGCCTGATCTTACTCATCTCTCTTGCTCGTCTAGAAATTTGCTGTAAACAATAAGGTCTAAGCCATAGGAATGCCGTCTCATGTAGCCTTCAGGCACGAATCCAGTTTTAACATACAGCCTTATAGCCGAGTGCAGATTAGGCGAGGTGAACAGCCACACCTTGTGAGCGCTTCTTTTCTTTGCTTCTTCCAAAAACTTATTGAGCAACTTTGCGCCGACGCCCTCTTTACGACAGTCTTTCTTGACCCCTAGAAACCCAAGCATTCCGACTCCGTCTTCTCTTACCCTTCCTGTTGCCAGCCCAATAATTTCTCTGTCTTCTTCTGCGAGTAGATAAATGACTTCCTTGTTTTGTAGCATTTGCTGCCAGTTCTGCAAGTACTCTGCCCTTTGAATATAGTTTACGTTCGGGCTAACAAACGAGTCAGGCAACCATTCTCTAAGACTCTCCCAAATTCCCGCCTCACAGTCGCTCAGTCTGCCAAGGTCTTCAGCGGTTGCGAATCTTATCTGAGCCATATCCCATCATTAATCGTTTCAATACTATTAAGATATTTAATTGCCTCTGCTTACTTAGAAAGGCAGCCTTGGTGGAATATGATGAGCGGCTTGACCAAAGAAGACTATGAAATGCTGAAAAGCATGCCCAAAGAAACCCTGCTTGAACTCTTCCACATGCACATCAGGAATCTTTGGCGCGTCGACGGCTTGTACTTTCTGGGCATCGAGGAAAAGTTTGGAACCGAAGCAGCGACTCAGATCGACACAAACTGCTGGAAGATTCTGGGCAAGCTTGAAGCCCGAGAACTCAAAAACCTACTGCACATCGACAAAAATGATGTTCCAGCATTGATGCATGCTCTGAGAAACACAAGTTGGTCGCTCTATCAGGAAGAGAAGCAGGTTGAGTCTTCACCTACCAAAGGAGTCTATAGAGTCACGAGGTGTCGAGTGCAGGAGACAAGAACAAGCAAAGCTCTAGACGTATTTCCATGCAAAAACGTCAGATTCAGCTATCTCAAAGCCTTCGTCGAAGAATTCAACCCAAACATCAAAGTCAACTGTCGCGTGGCACCGCCTGAAAAGCGCCCCGAACGCGTTTGGTGCGAATGGGAATTTAAGATTTGACGCTTGTTCAGAATGAGCTGCATGTCACTTGTAGATTTGAAAAGTATTTTATGAGCACAGACAACCATACCTTGAGGAAGCAATAGGAATAAGGGTATGACGAATCTAATTTCAGTTTCAAGCGCACCGACGGCAGGCTTTGGTAATAGGAAATACTACGATCTTGTCGGTACAATTGAAGTTTTGAGACGGATCCTAAACGAATCTGTGGTTGACGGTTTTGAGCTTCAACTGGAACCAGAATGGGACAGCGAAAACCCGCCATTGAGCAATGGTCAATTTGCAGACTGGACGAAAATCCCGAAATATTCAACTGCACAGGTCTTAGAGCTGGTAAAGAGAGAGAACCTTCCGATACTTTCGGTTCATGGAAACCGAGATGTTGGTGGTTACCTTTGTTCAGGTCAAACCAAGGATGTGCAGAAGGGAAAACGCCTGATCTTCGACGCTCTTTCTTTGGCTGAAAATCTGGGTTCAAAAGTGTGCGTGTTTCATCTGTGGGACACGTGGAAGACCAAACTCGATTTAAAGCGTCTAGGAAAGGCTCTTTTTTCTGTGGCAATTGAGTTTCCAAAGGTGAAGGCTTCGGTGGAGAATATTCCAACCCATTTGAAAGGACAGACCCCATTAATGCTCGTCAAATCCTTCGACTATGTAACACTTGATCTGAGGTGGGCGTCGATGTATGACGAGTTAGATCTGTTCGAGTCGATAAGCGATAAGATTGTGAACGTTCACTTGCGGGGAAGGCTTGATGCAGGTCGTTGGTTTCTAGATCAATCGAGTTTTGGCTTCTATGAAGCGTTTAACAAGATAAACAAGGAATGGGGCTATGCTGGTTTGTTCACGGTTGAACCAGACGGTCCTAAGGACGAGACGCTTTTTCAAAGTTTTTTGGAGGCGATGCGTTCTCTAAAAGGAATGTGAATGATTAGACCGTGTTGACTAGAGCATACATTTATTGATCTGATGGATAGGAATTGAGGGGAACATAATGTCTCAGGAACAATCTGAACCTATTGGGAAAAAGTATCAGTATGGAATATGCGGCGTTTACTGTGGTCAGTGTCCGAATGGCAACGGACGAGTAAAGATGATGGCTGGAGAGCTGAAAAGACTGGTGGACACAGTTCGCTACAACTGGCTCAACGAAGTTGTGACATCGTTCAAGTTTGACGAGTTTAGAAAAGGCTTGGAATGGTTCTCTGCAGCGCAATGCCCCGGCTGTCTAAACGGTGGAGGCGCACCCTGCGTAAACAAGAAATGTGCTCCTGAAAAGAAACTTGAAAGTTGCCTGCTCTGCGCAGACTATCTCACATGCCCTAACACTGAGTACCAGCGCGAATGGTACCCATTCGTAGAGGAAAACTACCAACGCGTCAGGCAAGCTGGGCTTCAGAAGCATCTTGAAGAGGAAGAGCAGAGGGCAAAGGCGGGAATAAGTATAATGAGCCATCTAGAGCGAAGATGCTGCAAAGTAGTGAAACTTGAAGACCAATAAGGGTTTGGCTTTAGAGCTCAATTTCCTGATGCTTCTTCTGCTTTTGTCTGCACTGATCAAGTATGTCAACTGCGCGTCGTATGTGGGGAATGGTGATTGAGCCGCCCACAACGAGTGCAATGTTTAATGCTTCAAAGAACTCTACGTCGGAGACGCCTTCTTGAACACAGCGTATGACGTGATAGATGATGCAATCGTTGCAGCGCAGAACCGTGGAAGCAACTAAGCCCAATAACTCTTTCGTTTTCGTGTCCAAGGCACCTTTTACGTAAGCTCGGCTGTCTAAAGCGAAAAACCGTTTAATCCCAAGATTACCCGCTGAAAGAATGCGCTTATTCATACGTTCACGGTACCGTCTAAACTCTTCGAGGGTATCCAAAGATGATCACGCGAATACACGTTACAACAGACGCTGTAAAAGCGTTTGTGTGTTCGAATTTGACACAATAAATGCAACAACAAAGATACCCACGCTATCCTACAACCTCATCGCAACCTCGGTTTTTGCGTTGTTTCCGTCAAGTATGACAAGCGCGTGCCTCTGTTCACACACCGCCCTGCTGGAAGGAGCATGTTCTCAGCCATGAAAAGCATCTAGCCGTTCTAAACTATAGTGTTATATTGTGCCGTTATTCAAAATAATGATTAGAGAATGCAAAGAAGAAATCACAGGTGTCGACAACCACCAGAATCCTAGCCTTCGCATCTCTGCTCATTCTAGCCGCTTTCGCAACCCTGTGGACTAACGCAGCCTATAACCTAGCAAGATGGGGCTGGACAGTATCGGGCAGCCTCGGTGACGCCACCTTTCTGCCATTCCCGACTCCCCCACGAGGAGTCCTCCTAGAGATCATTGTCGCAATGAGCCCCACCGACGAATTCATCTACGTGCACCTACTGAGAACTGGAGCGCTAACCGCGTTATGCCTCCTATTATGGGCATCTGTAGTTTTCTTTGCCTTCACGACTATTCCGCCACTGCTAGGAAAAGAAAGTAGGCAAAGTAAGGCAACTGCAAGAGACCCGACCAAGCGAGGGCTAAGTCTCGATAAATCTTAAACGATTCTGAACCAAAATGTCGCATTTCATGTTCGACAAACGATGTCCCATACACCTTATATTTGCATTATGCATACAAAAATGACGAAACAAGAACGTTTATGCGGG
>Ga0315310_10001208_pt1 | contig 16255 bp, 18 predicted proteins | sample TDP5_MG_FD_203630 | JGI IMG/M metagenome (GOLD analysis project Ga0315310, IMG submission 203630) | Freshwater sediment microbial communities from Lake Towuti, South Sulawesi, Indonesia - TDP5 | ecosystem: Environmental > Aquatic > Freshwater > Lake > Sediment | place: Indonesia: South Sulawesi... | reverse complement strand
AGCATTTATGAGATGAGTTCTGGTCTCATGTTTTTTGTTAGAATTTTGTTTAATATGTTCCGCCTCGTCTTCTTTACTCTTGTGGGGAGTCTCCCCGGTCAGGTTGTGGTTGTTAAACTTTGGTTTCTCATTAAGCTTAACGTTCTTACTCGCTTTTAGTTTTTCACCCATTATTTGTGAAAAAACTTTGTAAAAATTCGCGCTGGGTTCATACACCTCTTCAGGCTTTTGTTCAATTTCTCTAGTAGATGGTTGCTTTCCAGGGTGATCTTCCCGTTGTCTTTTGAAGTGGCTTAGAGTCTGGTCCACGATCTCTTCTGCTATAGTTCTACGATGCCGCCTAGGCAATGTCAAACACCCAAATTGGGTTTGTCAGTCTTTATCATAAATCTCTTGTGAATTCATAATAAAGATCTTAAGTACGTTCGTCAACTCTCGCTCGTTTTCTGGATGTGATGTTTCGTTATAGATATTGAATACCTACGATTAGTTCATAACTCTTTTTAATAAACGCTTATCCCTACTAAATCAGGCGAATGAAAGATGATCGTCTCACAAGAGAAAATCGATTTGGATCAAGAGAAAATCGAGGAAGTGGCAAGGTTAGCGAAACCTCAGATTTCGGTGGTGGGGCTCGGAGGGGCTGGATGCAACGTTGTTTCTTGGATGAAACAGAGGGGAATGGTTGGGGGTAGGCTCCTCGCAATGAACACGGACGCAAACCACTTATCCATATGCAAAGCCGATAGAAGGATCTTGATAGGTGAAAAAACTACGCGTGGACTAGGATGCGGAGGATATCCGGAGAAGGGAGAGGCAGCGCTGAAGGAAAGTTATGAAGAGGTTAAGAAGGAGATTTCAGGATCGAACATAGTCTTCTTGGTGGCCGGCCTTGGCGGAGGCACTGGAACAGGGGCTTCATGCGCTTTATCTGAAGCCATGAGGGATGCGGGTCCTCTAGTTGTAGGGGTTGTTACTCTACCTTTCGCTATTGAAAGGGTGAGGATGGATACTGCTAGAAAGGGGATTCAGCGCCTTAGGAAAGCTTGTGATACCGTCGTGACAATCGATAACAATAAGTTAGTCAGGGTTGCGGGCGACTTGCCTTTTCAGGAGGCGCTCGGCGTAGCCAACGAGCTTGTAGGAGTTTTCGTTAAAGACATCACTGAAACAGTAGCGACTGCGAGCTTGATCAACCTGGACTACATGGACTTGAGGGCTATCATGGAGAAGCAGGGCATAGCCGCGATCGGCGCTGGCTGGGGCCAGGGAGAGGATAGGGTGGAGAAGGCTGTCAAGATTGCTCTGGAGGGCCAGTTACTGGACATTAACGATATCACTAAGGCTTATGGCGTATTGATCCACGTTTCAGGTGGTGAAGACCTAACCCTTGAGGAGGTCTATCGATCGGGAGAGCTTGTAACCAGAACCATCTCACCGAAATCTAAGATCGTTTGGGGAGCCAGAATTAACCCAGAAATGAGGGGGAGCGCACACGTCTTCGTCTGCCTGACTGGTGTAGAAAGCGCGTTCCTAAGTCAACAAGTGAAGCGTCGATTTGGATTCTTTTAACTCCTTTAGATCCCCTTCTTTTTTTTAGAAAAACGCCAAAATTTCGGAAAAGCTCAAAAAAGGTTTATTAACTAAGAATTTTTTCAAGCCTGATCATTGCTGGAAGAAAAAGGCATCCACTGTTTCTTGAACAGCCTCTTCGCAGCTCATAGTATGAGCAGTTTTTACAGAGTGAGGAGCGTTCTTTCATAGAAACAAAACCCGATTTGCAGCGAATAAGCTTCATCTCGTCTTCCCCCAGTTTAATAATGTTTTGAAATCTTTTTTCTAAATATAGATCCCAATAATATTCCCAGAAGTGAATATAAATACTGAATGAGCTAAGAGGAAGATATTCATTTCCAGACAGAAATCGATATTCTCCATCAGGCAAGGCACATGCATTTTTAGGTATTGTTACTGGAATTTTTATTCGTCAAACTCTGATAAAACAATACCAATGCTCCTGTCCAAAAACGGGAGAGAATCACTATATATAGAAACATAGCGAAACCGTCTCCCGATATTCCATAAAGTATCCCGAAATAGTAACCCATGTAAAACCAAACGTTCAGAAATGTTGCAAATATATATAACTTAGCAAGAAATAGTCTTTTAAGAAAATCTCTGAGATGGTCATCAAATAAACGAAGCTTAATAGTATTGAAACTGTTGAATTGCAACTTTTGATCTGCCTGATCTTCTATGCTCATCTGTTCGCATTGTGACACATTTTTAAAGTATCTTGCCTATGTTGTTTTATTTAGTTTAAGAAGTACAAATATGGGTTTTCAACCTATTATAAGAAAAATCATCGACCTCAATCGGTCTTTGCATAACGGTATTTGTTAAAAGTAGATTTCAATTGAATTATGCAATTTTTCTTAACTTTTCGTAAGCTTCATCTGCGATGACGAATCTAATAGAGTTCCATCTGGATTAGGTTGATGAAGAAAAATCTCTCATTTAGCATATGCAATGAATAATATAGAAAATATCGAAAACGATTTGAAAAGCTGATTTAAAAATTCTCATCCAGTTCTTCGAAACCGATTATGTGGATTAGGCTTTTACATCGATTGCAAACTATTGTTAGGCTTTCCAATGAGTCCCCTTTCTCCTTTACGTCGACGACATCGTAGGTGATTCCCGACTGGTCATCTGGGGATATGATCTCTCCGCAGGACGGACAGGGAAAATCTCCTTCTCCATCAATATCATTCAGGTTCACTTTGAATGTGGATCGCTGTTTCATATCCTACATTCTCCACAGATATTCTAACGAAAGCAACGTTATCTTCTGTCATTTTTAAGGTTTAAGAATCATAAGTCCATGTTATTTAAGCCTTATTGGATATTGTAACCTTTGTTTTTGAATCTGTTTATAAGGTTTTGAAAACAATCAATGTTTGAGCAGTCTAGCGCATTTCCAATAGGCTTGAAAATTAAGTCTTTTCAGTTTATCAGAAAATCGTATTCAAGAATCGGCTCATTTTCATCCTCTTTAGGTAAGAACAAAGACGCCTTCGGCGCGAATTACTCGCTGGCATTTATTGACTAGTCAATGCGTATGTTTAGATGAGTGAGGATTTTCTGGAGTCTGTTTCTGACACTTATATAAATTCCTAAGCGATAAGAAAGCCTCTACCTACATCCAAGAGCTTTTGTTAGAAACATAAATGCTAATTCGTTAAACGATATTATGGTTTAATCGCAGAGAAACCATCAAAATCGAAAAAGTTTTATGGCATAACAATTGAAAGTTAGACGTCCTTCATGTGAGGAGGTGAAAAAAATGGAACGTGGAGTCAGCCCATGGGAAATATTCAACCAGGAAAGACCTGAGGTTGTGAAGGCTTACCAAGAACTGATGAAGCGAGTTAACAAAAACAACATCCTAGACAAAAAGACGATGGCGCTGATCTATGTAGGCATCTACTCTACGATACGGGAGACCGGCGCGCTGCGTCATTTTGTCGGTGAGGCATTAACAGCTGGAGCGACGAAGGAGGAAGTAGAAGCAGCCGCCTTACTGGCTTTCACTACCGGGGTTTCCTCAGCAGAACTAAGTTTACCTATAATCCTCGACCTAGTCAAGAAAAGTCAACACAAATAGGCCATCAAACAATCATTGAGGACAAAAGCTTTAGTTGGAGATAAACTTCTATTAGAAAAGGTGAGATAAATGGTCCGCTATAAGATCGTCGCCACGGTCGTGAGTTTGAAAGGCGAGTGCCCAAACGGGAATAAGGCGGGAGATAGGATACAGATCGCGAGGGAAAAGGTAACGGGAGTTAAGTGTCCTACAGCGTTCAATTCTATATATCCAATTATTTTTGCAATGAGGTTTGGCGCAGAGCTGCCGTGGCTAAAGGATAAAGACATTGCTGTAGCGCAATGCCCAGACCCAGAGCATTGCGTAACTTTCGAGATGAGAAGAGAGAAAGAAGAACGCTCGCAGCAATAAGTAGGACGACATATCATGCGATGTCAATGTAGTGAAAAACTTTACTCTGTGGCTTGAAGGCATTCTGTGTCCTGACTGCTTAAAAACTCGCTTCCCTAAACCGCTGATCTAGGAGTACGAAAGAGAGGAGTACATACGTCCTGACTGCGCACGCCTCTCAAGAACAGTGAATTATTAAACTTTTTTCAGAATTAGACCAACTTCTCTCTACTGTTCAAGTAATACTACGTTGGAAGCTTGCCGTTCTCAGGGGGTCGCTAGGCTTAGCGCGGAGAATATACGAAGTTCAAAGCATGATTAACATAAGCTCAAGGGCATAAGCATGGCGTGGTAACGGTAAATATGATCTAATACCGAAAAGAAATAAAGAAGGAGAAAAGAAAGATACTCGTCTCATTAACATGCCCTTATTGCGACGATGGCCCTTTTGTCAAGATTTTGACATCAGAAAGTTTGGCGCGCGGACGATCTTCCGTTTTCTTGCCTCTGAAATGTTCAAGGTCAGGCTTTTTCGTTTGGTGTAATAGTCCATAGCGCGCCAATGCAGTTTTAAACTTTGCCTTTTGCTCAGCAGAAAGACTTGTGGTCGGGGATTAGGAAAAGATACTGGTCCACAGTTTTCCTTTGGAGGCGCTCAGACCCTACGGGCACGTTACGAGCAGATTTAGAACAAAGATGAGGTAAGAGAGAGTCCCGAAGCGGTCCAGTTGTCATCCAGGAACCCTAATCATCCATAAATAAAACCAGTTTAAGATGAAAAAACAGATATAAAAGGAACTGTTAATTCTATTACTCGTGGCAGAGTGAGGAATGAAAAACAGACTTATCGTTGTGAAGGTCGGTACGGGCAGTTTAACTAAGCGTGACGGAAGCTTAGACCTTCAAGCGATGAGAAGGATAGCGGATCAGACAGCCGAAGCCATGAAGATGGGATATAAAATTATCTTGGTAACTTCCGGGGCTATAGCATCAGGTATGGCTGAGCTACGTGTAAAGCCGAACCCGAAAGATATGGTTTTCAAACAGGCTTGCGCGGCTGCAGGGCAAAGTATCCTCATGTCCCATTATAGAGAGTTGTTTAAACGTCACGGGATCAAGGTTGCCCAGATACTGCTCACGAAGGAGGACCTATCGAACAGGGCATCTTACATTCACACGTGCAATGTCCTAGATAGGTTGCTTCAACTAGGAGTCGTGCCAATAATAAACGAGAATGATGTTACCTCGATTGACGAGTTGATCCCCGTGACGACGGGATATAGAGTGAACTTCAGCGACAATGATATTCTCTCCGTTCTCATAGCGAATGCTGTGCAAGCTGATCTTGTGTTAATACTGTCTCATGTGGGCGGATTATATACGACGAATCCTGAAGACCCTAAGGCAAAGTTGATACCAGTTGTTGAAAAGGTCACTCCTGATCTTAAATTGTTGACTGAGGGAAAGAGTCGACTCGGAAGGGGTGGTATGAAGACCAAGCTGGAGGCTGCTGAAATAGCGACTCAAAGCGGGATTCCTCTTATAGTTGCTAGCAGTCGAAGGAAGAACATTATACTCGATGCTTTGGACGGAAAGCCCGTTGGAACGTACTTCAAGCCTTTAGTGAGGATGCCTGGCGCGAAGAGGTGGATAGCTTACGGGGCCTCGATAAAGGGCCAGATCCACGTTAATGAAGGCGCCAAAAAAGCCATATTGAACGGGTCTAGTCTTCTCGCTGTGGGTATAACTCGTGTCGAGGGACAGTTTAAGATCGGTGAGGTTGTGAGTCTCGTCGATGATGATGGGAGGGAATTTGGTAGGGGTATAGTCAATTATACGAGTGAAGAGATTAACTTAATAAAGGGGTTGAAAACAACCCAGATACGTAAGGTTTTGGGGCATACTAGGCAGAAAGAGATAGTTATTCGTAAACGTATGCACGTAATGGAGGTTGAGGGATGATTCTTGAGATGTGTATGAGAGCTAAGAAAGCATCAGTTGAGCTCGCGAGGTTGTCAGCAGAGACGAAGAATAAGGCTCTCTATAAGATGGCTGAGGCGTTAGAGAAGAATTCTGATAAGATATTGGAGGCAAACAGGAAGGATGTTGAGAATGCAAGGGCTAAAGGCGTCAAGGAATCTCTTATAGACCGGCTGATTCTGAACAAGTCTAGGATAGCGAAGATGGCCCAGTGTCTGAGGGAAGTTGCAGGACTACCTGATCCGGTCGGCGAGATAGTTAAGACTTGGACGAGACCGAACGGTTTGGTAATCGGTCAACTGCGTGTGCCCCTCGGGGTTGTAGCTGTAATCTATGAGTCTAGGCCTGATGTCACCTCTGATGCTTCTGGAATCTGCCTCAAGTCAGGGAATGCTGTGATCTTGAGGGGCGGTTCAGACGCTATAAACTCGAATGTAGCGGTCGGGGATGTCTTAGGCGAAGCTGCAACCGAGATGGGAATACCGGACGGAGCGATTCAAGTCGTTAAGACAACTGAGAGAAGCGTCGCAACTGAGCTCATGAGGATGAGGGGTTACGTTGACGTTCTCATTCCTAGGGGCGGAGCCGATCTGATTAAGGCTGTTGTGGAGAACGCCAAGGTTCCCGTTATAGAAACCGGAGTTGGCAACTGCCACATCTATGTTGAAGAGGATGCTGACCTTGACAGAGCCATCGATATCATTCTGAATGCTAAGTGCCAGAGGCCCGGAGTCTGTAACGCGGCTGAGAAGTTGCTTGTCCATAGGAATATCGCAGAGAAGTTTCTCCCCAGGGTTGTATCCAGTCTGAGAAAGGCCGGTGTTGAGATTCGGGGATGCGAAGAGACGAGGAAAATCGTGCCCGATGCTAAACCAGCCACGGAGGAAGATTGGTACACGGAGTATCTCGACCTTATCATCGGGGTCAAAGTCATTGATGGCTTAGATGAAGCTACAAGTCATATAAACAAGTACGGAACTTTGCATTCGGAGTCGATTCTCACATCCGACTTCAATAAGGCTCTTCGGTTTATTAGGGATGTGGATGCGGCTGCTGTTTACTGGAACGCTTCAACTCGTTTCACGGATGGAAATCAGTATGGCTTAGGAGCCGAGATCGGGATAAGCACGCAAAAGATTCATGCACGCGGACCTATGAGCGCCCAACACCTAACAACGATTAAGTACTTTGTCCTCGGACGGGGGCACATCAGGGAATAGCATGAATACTCTTCTCGCCATCGCATCTTTTAAAAAAAATAGAAATGTAGATTGTCGTATGCTTTGGTGCTTTAAATAAATGAAAGGGACTATCTTCAACATTCAACGGTTCTCGGTTCATGATGGACCCGGAATTCGAACGACTATTTTTCTTAAGGGTTGTTCGCTTCACTGTTTCTGGTGTCAAAACCCTGAAGGCATCCGCCTTAAGCCAGAAATTCTGTTTTTCCCCGAGAAATGCATCAGTTGTGGCCGATGCCTCATCGTCTGTTCTCAAGAGGCCCATGCGATAAGGGATGGCACACATATTTACATGCGTGAGAAATGCGTGGTGTGCGGCAAGTGTACTGAGACATGCTATGCTGGGGCGCTCACACTCGCTGGGAAATTGATGAGAGTCGATGATGTTTTGAAGGAAGTCTTGCTGGATCAGATATTCTACGAGATGTCGAACGGGGGAGTAACGCTTTCAGGTGGCGACCCGGTTGTGCAGCACGTTTTCTCGCGAGCGATCCTTGAACGATGCAAGGCTGAAGGATTACATACAGCCATTGAGACGGCGGCCAATTGCCCTTGGAATAATCTAGCAGCATTGTTACCAGTAACTGACTTAATTATGATGGATATCAAACACCTTGATACAAAAAAGCACAATGAGATAACTGGCGTTTCGAACGAACGCATCCTAAATAACGCGCAGCTGCTGGCACAGACCAGTAAGTCACTCATTATTCGAGTACCTGTAGTGCCGACAGTAAACGATACACTCGGGGAAATCATATCTGTTGCCCAATTCGTACAATCTTTTCCAAATCTTCAATACCTGGAGCTCTTACCGTTCCATCGACTAGGCCAAAACAAGTATCACGGTCTCGGGCTAAATTATTGTGCCAGCCATCTGAAAACTCCGACGAAGGAGAAGATGAGGGAACTGGCAGCAGGAGTTAAGGAACTTGGAATCGAGGTACGAATTGGCTAGGTTAAAGTCTTTTTTACCGAGATCAGGCACAGCTATTTCTCATATAATGTTAATAGTACGGAGATTAGCCTATCCGCTAATTTCATGTAGGTGGGAAGATGGCTCAAGTAATGGGTGAGTTGACCTATAAGCAGCGCCTAGATGCACTGCGTGAAACTAAGATGAAAAACACGCGACAGAAACAGGAGATGATTGGGTCGATGGACTTCGACGACCATGGCCGAATTCTTCCGCCACTGGAGTTAAGGGAAATAGTCAAAACTCTAGGATCCTCAGGCAACCTCATTAAAGACGTAAAGATGAGAAACTTTAAGCCTAAGAGTAATCATCCGAGCGGCGGGTTCTTCGGCCCGAAAGCATGCGGCGAAAACTTTAGGCGTTTCCTAGAGGCTCATCCAGTATATATTGATCCAATGAGTTCGTTGGCAGGAGCCTACATGGCCTACTTTATGTCTTATCGTAACCCCCATTGGAAACCAGAATTCGATTACTCGTATCTACAAAAAGAACAGAAGAAGCATGGCATCTACTCTGGAATCGGCGCTGTCCAGCATTTTTGTCAAGACTTGACGATCGGTTTCAATCTCGGTTGGGGAGGACTACTGGATAAGATACGGCACTACCGAAAAGTCAACTCTAAAGCCGCCGATTTCTATGATGGACTGGAAGACGTGATACTTGGCATCCAGAATTGGATTCGCCGTCATACTGAAGCAGCACGAGAGATGGCGAAGGCTGAAGAAAAACTACAATTGCGTAAGAATCTTGAGGAGATGGCTGATGTTAACGAGCGGTTGGTGACGGATCCTCCTCAGACATTCCGCGAAGCATGCCAATGGATTGCATGGTTCCAGATGGTTGCCCGTATGTACAATGGCAGCGGGTCGATGGGCCAGCTTGATGAGTTGCTTCGTCCTTACTATGAACGGGATGCAGCGGCGGGCATTCTTACGGATGAAGAAGCGATTTTTCACCTAGCTTGTTTGTTGTTGAACGACACGCAATACATACAGCTCGGTGGGCCTGATGCAAGTGGCAGAGACCTGACGAGTAAGTTGTCTTTCCTCGTACTGGAAGCTGTTCACCGATCGAAGACCCCCGCTAACATCGGTATCCGCGTTCATGATGGACTAGATCCGAATTTGCTTCGGAGGGGGATCGAGATCATGTTTGAGGATAAAATGGGTTTTCCGAAGTTTCTGGGTGATAAAGGGATTGTGGAGGGCTTTGTTAAGAACGGTTATTCGGTTGAGCTTGCTCGTCAACGCGTCTACTCCGGGTGTCACTGGTTCGCTATCCCTGGTCGAGAGTACACCTTGAACGACTGCGTCAAGATTAATTTTGCAGCTGGTTTCGACGTTGCTTTACGTGAGATGTTAGCTGACTCCAATGTTAAGCCGAGCATACAGGAATTATGGTGGCGCTTCGAGAAGCATCTTCGACGGGCCGCCGAGGTTACCGCTGAAGGCATCGACTTTCACATGGAACATATGCATGATGTGTTCCCTGAGCTGGTGCTAGATCTCTTCTCTCACGGTCCGATTGAGAAGGGCTTAGACGCATCCCACGGAGGCGTCGAATTCTATAATATCTGTGTGGATGGTTCAGCTCTCGCTACTGTAGCCGACTCCTTTGCAGCCTTGGAGCAACGGATCAAGAGGGAGGGACGCCTGACCTGGCAGGAGTTGCTCAGGCATTTGGACAACGATTTTGCGGATGCCGAAGATGTGCGGCTGATGCTACGTAATATTCCCCGTTATGGTTGTGGAAGAACCCTTGCTGATGAGTGGGCTGTCAGAATTGCTCAGACTTTTACGCGTTTAGTGAAGGAGAAGCCAAGCCCGACCGGTTTCAACATGATTCCTGGTCTGTTCTCTTGGGCCAGCGCCATCACGATGGGCCTTGAGGTCGGTGCTACACCTAACGGCCGACGTGCCCACGCTCCCATCTCACATGGAGCCAACCCCGATCCAGGCTTCATGAAAGGTGGAGGTGCTCCTACTGCGATGGCTGTGGCTGTAGCATCTGTGCAATGTGGCTATGGAAATACAGCGCCGCTTCAACTCGATATGGATCCGATTCTCGCGCGTGGTGAGGAGGGGTTAGCTAAGGTCGAGGCACTTATCCGTGGACACTTCGCTTTAGGCGGGACCATGATCAACATGAACGTCATCAATAGGCAGCAGATTCTCGAGGCTCATGAGGATCCATCTAAATACCCTGACTTGATTGTCCGTGTGACAGGCTTCAGTGCCTACTTTGCCAGCCTATCCAAAGATGTTCGCCAACTCGTTGTAGACCGCATAATCACCGAGGAGCACTAGAACTTAACGAGCACTTTAAATGCTTCTTTAACTATTTCGTCTGTCTAAAAAACATGGAGTAGAAGCTTATGAATGCAAGGGAACGATTTCTCGAGGTAGCCCTATTCGGCAATCCTGACAAGATACCATTAGACTTATGGGACGTTAGACCTGCTACTAGGAGGAGCTGGATTAGACAAGGGCTGCCAGAAAATCAGGGTGTAGCAGAGTACCTCAATTTTAGTGCATGCAGTCTCAGATCTGTCAACATAACATCCTATCCAAGTGAAGGCTTCGAATGGAAGCCTAGTCCCTCCGCCATCAATCTCGGTCCAATTCCGCCCTTCGAGTATAGGGTAATAAAAGAGGATGGAAGGTACAGGTTTTGGATTGACAGTCTAGGCATAACTCAGATGGGTTTCCAGGAAGACTGGAAATATGGGTGGAGTGGTTTTGCAACAAGGGTCTTCATGGACTTTCCTGTGAAAAATAGGAAGGACTTCCTAGAGATAAAGAAACGTTATAATCCTAAAGATCCTAAACGATATCCCAAAAACTGGGATGAGATGACTAAAAAGTATATGGAAAGGGATTATCCTCTAACTGCGAACATTAGAGGGCCATTCTGGTGGACTAGGGACATTGTTGGGTTAAAAAAGATTGCTCTGGGAATCTATAAGGAGCCAGAATTCATAAAGGAGATTATGGATTTCTGTGCTGATTTTCAACTAGAGGTTTTGCGTAGGACACTGGATGGCGTAAATATAGACTACCTAGTTATGCCTGAGGATATGGGGTATAAAAAGGGTCCTATGATTGGGCCTGAAGCTGTAAGGAAGTTTATGAGCCCAGCCTACAGGGAGATCGTAAAATTCTATCGAGACCACGGCGCAAAGGTGATAGGTGTCGACAGCGATGGCAATGTTGAGCCTTTGATACCCATCTGGCTTGAGCTCGGGATAAACTGGGCATCACCTTGTGAGGCAGCTGCAGATATGGACGTAGTTAAACTCGGAGAGAAATATCCCAAACTGGTCATGAGCGGAGGAATAGATAAGAGAGAATTAGCGAAGGACAAAAAAGCCATAGAGCGAGAAGTAATGTACAAAGTTCAACCCCTCGTCAAAAGGAGAGGTTACTTTCCAGGCGTAGACCATGCAGTACCACCGGACATCTCATTAGAAAATTACAAATACTTCTCGTTGTTGCTGAAGAAACTTTGCGGGTGGGCAGACTGAACCGCCTAGTGAAATCAATTCGCATCGAAAAATATCTTAAAAACCTTGAAGTTCCATGATTCTATAAAGATCACGGTGCTCAAGTGTTTCGACACTGAAGAGGTATTCAAAGATATCCTCCGGTCAAGGCAAAGTATAGTGGTCCATGCCCCATCTTCAAGGACGGACAGGTGTTCTATGTTGATGACGGCGTGCCAAGCGGGTTCTGCCCTTTTGCTTGGGACGTAATCTTCTTGGTAGTTATAACACTCAGGTCAAATGGCAACTTTTTTGAGTGGTATGATGAGCCTGGAGTTGCAGTGGCATGTTGCCCGGATGGATTGAGACCAGTAGTCTTCAAGATAGAGCGAGCATAACAAGCAGCCGTGCGTTTCACCTTGATCCACAATCTTGGCCACTCTCCTTACTCTTTCTGATAAAAAAGCAATTTATGAACTTTTTCATCATTCTAATTGATGATAAGAAGACTTGGAGCATTTCATAGAAACCATCTAGCTCACACCGCAACATGACACAGCACCGACCTGTTTTGGACAACTCTTATTAGACAAACCAATTTTAGACAGAACCACTTAGCGTCATTTTAAATAATTGATGCCCCTCAAGTATAGGTGAAATTGAGAGAGTTTAATGCATATTAAGTCTTCCTTCATGATGAAAAATTGTAGGTGAAGCGAGTGATCTCCGGAGAAACCTTTGAAAAATATCAACGTGCGGGAGAGATCGCTGCTAAGGTCAGGGATGAGATGAAAAGAATTGTTCACGAAGACACGCTGATTATTGATGTATGCGATAGGGCGGAAGACATGATCATCAAGATGGGCGGGAAACCAGCTTTCCCCTGTAATGTATCCATCAACGAGGTGGCTGCCCACTATTCCTCTCCACCCGGCGATGAGAGGCGAATACCGAAAGATTCGGTTGTCAAGATAGACATTGGCGTGCATGTGGACGGATACATCGCTGACACCGCTGCAACTGTATGCTTCAATGCAAACTATGAGGGTTTGGTCCTTGCCGCTGAGGAGGCGCTTGAAAGAGCCATCAAGATTATCCGTCCAGGACTATCGATATCTCAATTTGGTTCGGAGGTTGAGAAAGTCGTAAAGAACAGGGGTTTCAAACCCGTATCAAATCTTACAGGTCATCAAGTTGGCCGTTACCTTGTACATGCAGGAAAGTCCTTACCGAACGTTCACCATTTATCTATCGAAAAGATACGCTCTGGAGAAGTTTATGCCATCGAGCCGTTTGCAACCTTATCCGACGCTGCGGGAAGGGTTGAATCTGGTTCAGAGACTTACATCTTCAGGTTTGTCAAACATAAATCTTTAAAAAATACTGACTCAAAAGATCTTTTAAAATACATCGTGAAAAACTTTAAGACTCTGCCTTTTTCAGAGAGGTGGCTTCGCAGCTATATGCATAGAAACTGGTATAGAAAGGCTTTCTCTGAGCTTTTGTCCGCCAAGATCTTGATGAGTTATCCCTTTTTTATAGAAGTCAGCGGCAAGCTTGTTGCTCAAGCGGAGCACACGGTCGTTGTGGATGAAAAAGAGGCTATTGTCATAACTTAAAAGAGGCTCTACTTTTTTCTTTCTCTTCAGGCTTGCGGTAGATAGAAGAGATTGCCATTTCTTCGTTACATTTTGGGCATGGTTCAACTACTTTGAAGATGAAGTCTCCCTGTTTAAAGTCTCTTATATTCGTGTAACCGCATTTTAGGCACTCAACCGTTGTCAACACTTTCTGCGCTTCGAAACCTAATTTAAGCGGTTTCATCTTAAGTTGGAAAAGCATGTATAATGAGATGGCGATGGCGCTTAGACTTAATACGATGTTCGCAAGGTTTAGTTTTCCGCTCATGTAGTCTTCAATCACTTGATAAAGGGCCGCTATTGACAAGATTAACATTACAAATATGATTATCATGAAGACGGATGAGATTCTCCTTGCTTGTGGAGGCATCTCACTTGCTTCGCCCATATTCTTCACCTATTGTCCAATCCCCGTCGTATTTCCTATGCCCGCGATTATCATAGTATCGCCTTCCTTCGTCTTCTCACGGATTAACCTTTTGATCCGTTCAATAGCCACATTAACCCCATCAACTATCTCTTTACTCATTGTGGAGTAAACATCGCCCGTGTCCTCCTTTATGAGGACGGCGTACAGCGGAACCTTATACTTGGTCGCAATCTCCTCAACCTTGTATTTTTCTGGCCCTGGGTCACCGATCGGTGCTCCGATTCCCTCCGCAACCTCTCCCGGCTCCTCACCTTCAAGCTTCTGCGCAGCATCTATTAGAACGACCATGGAGATGCTTCCTCCACTTTCCTCCAGAATCTGCTTTATTGCTTCTCCCGGTTTACCGACGTTTCCACCTGGACCCTTAGCTTTCAAAACGTAAGCTTTTCTTCCCTCAATCATCACGTCGCTTACCACTATATCTTTGGCTATTTCTCTTTTGTTATTTCCCCACATCAGTTTTGCCGCTACAAGGGCGCCTGCGCCATCGCCGAACGGTTGGCCTAAAGTGACGGCTCTTAAAGCGTTAGCGAACCCCTCACATTCCTTCATCACCAGAGGCAGGATCATCTGGAGCTGCATGACGGTGTATATACTCAGCGTCTTCTTCCCTTGAAGGTAGTAGTGTCTTACTAACTTGTAGAACTGGTTCAGATTAAGGGCTATCTCAAGGACGAGTGTCAGGTTATTCATTTGAGTTTCGTCTGCTTGAGGCGCCATCATCTTCACCTCGTCTTTGAACCGCAAATCCGTGACGTCGATTAAGTGTTCAAGCCGTTGGATTATCCCCACGGGATCTAGGCTCACTGGACCTATGACTACGTGTTCCAGAAATCGGTCGACTCTGACTGTGGGGTCTTCGGTGGGTTTTCCAAGCTCTTTGATGGTTGATATGGCGATTTCTCGACCTCGATCTTTCATGAGCCTAAGTTTATGCAAGGAGCCCTCGATCTCCTTGAGCATTATGGTTAGCTGGAGTCGTTGTCCGTAGAACATGAATATTACGAAGACGATTATCCAGACGAGTTGGAATATCCACCCTGTGATGTCTTGTGGCACCAATCCTTGAGACACGGTCGTTAGAACATTAGCACTCATCAGGCTTTACACCTTTTCTCTCCACAAACTATGCTAAGTGAGTAATAAATTTTAAGTAAAAAACCTACCTTTTTATACGTTTATGTGACTGAATCTATGACAGCGGTGTCTCGATGAACAGGGTTGCGATTGTGAGGGGGACGAACCCTCAGGATGTGACAGTTAAAGCCTTAGAAATGATAGATGCCTATGAAGCTCTTCCTAAAGGAAAGAGGGTTCTGATAAAGCCCAATTACATTGATGCCAGTCATCCGTCAACGGGAATCACAACTGACTGTAGAGTCATCGAGGGTGTAGTCAAGTTTTTGAAACAGCGCCATGTGAAAGATGTAATAATCGGTGAGGGAAGCGGTTTCGCAGACACATTCAAAGCTTTCCATGTTGCTGGTGTTGACGCCGTAGCGGATAAATGGCACGTGAAATTGGTAGATCTCAACGAAGACGAGTTTGTCGAGGTTAAACCTACGAACCCTCTAGCCTTGCAGAGGGTGAAAATAGCCAAAACTGTCTTGGAGAGCGCCATAATTAGTGTTCCTAAACTCAAGCCTCATAGAATGGCTGGCGTCACTTTGAGTCTGAAGAATATGATGGGTGCGGTGACTCCGAAGGGGTCTATACACAATCCTCTAAGCGAGAAGATCGTCGATTTGGTGTCGATCATAAAGCCGAACATAGCCGTGATAGATGGGATGATTGCCGGCGAAGACCATGAGAGGAGCGGAAGACCTGTAGAGATGAACTTGGTAATCGCGGGCAGGGACCCTGTTGCTGTAGATGCTGTGGGCGCTACTGTGATGGGCATACCTCCAGAGAGTGTTAAACACTTACGCCTAGCAGAAGAAAGGGGACTTGGAACTTGCGATCTGAAAAAGATAGAGATAGTGGGCGAGCCGATAGAGAAAGTGGAGAAGAAGTTTAAAACATCTTTTTTATCTAAATTTCTGGTTCATATAGGCTAGAATGGGAAAGAGCAAATATCCTTTTCTTTGAACAGCCAAAGAACGTGAAACTCAAAAAGAATAAAGCAACATTTGAACGCATCTAGGTGGATTGCCAGCTTCTCTGGCTTCGCACGGCCGAAGACCGCACTATAACCAGAGACGGAGCGCGGTTTAACTTCCGTGTTCGGAGTGGGTACGGGTGGTTCCCGCGCCCTATGGCCGGCAACCTAGATAATCTTAGAGATAATTCATTGATAAAGTTTACTGTGAAGAGCGTCCCATCTATGCCAGTGTTTGAGAGCAGATAGGAGATCACATTGATGAAAAATATAAAGGGGACAAACCTTCAGATTTAAATTAGTAACATCTCGCAAACTAGAATTTAGATGATGATTCCCGAAAGAAATTTTGAAATAAAATGCAAGGTGTTATCAATTCTTCGAATCTGATAGAAGGACTTATATACAAGCT
>Ga0315310_10001207_pt1 | contig 16256 bp, 12 predicted proteins | sample TDP5_MG_FD_203630 | JGI IMG/M metagenome (GOLD analysis project Ga0315310, IMG submission 203630) | Freshwater sediment microbial communities from Lake Towuti, South Sulawesi, Indonesia - TDP5 | ecosystem: Environmental > Aquatic > Freshwater > Lake > Sediment | place: Indonesia: South Sulawesi... | reverse complement strand
CAGAGCGGCCTTTTGGGCAGCTGTGGCATGCATCCTGACAAGTCAGCTTCGTCGGGGGACGAGGATGGGGCTTCGGCAGATTGTCTCCGCACTTGAAAAAGGCTCAAAAGGAACGCTCATCGTGGCCGCCTGCTGTGCCTCTGCTGGTATCATCACAGGAACGATCAGCATGGCGGGACTGGGCGAGCGCTTTTCAGATGTCCTTATCACCCTTGCAGGCGGAAGCGCCATTTTCCTTCTCATCCTGACGATGATCGCTTCCCTCATCCTCGGCCTTCCTCTTCCGCCTGTAACGTGTTATCTCATCCTGGCGGTCTTGGCTGCACCTGCACTGATCAAAGCCGGTGTCCATCCGATGGCAGCACATCTCTTTGTCTTCTTTTTTGGAACCCTTGGCAATATTAGCCCTCCTGTGGCTCCCACGTCTTTTGCGGCGGCGGGGTTAGCAGGCACAGACCCTGTAAAGACGACCAACCTCACCTTCTTAATCTCCCTGCCGGTTTTTTTAGTTCCCTATCTCTTTGTCTATAGCAACGAGATCATGCTCATGGGAAAATTGGGAATGATTCTTCTCAGGGTGCTGACATCTTTTGTGGCAGTGAGTTGTATGGCCATTGCCTTTCAGGGGTATCTATTTCAAGGCCTGGGATGGTTTCAGCGCACAGGGTTCCTCATTGCAGGAATTTTGCTCATTTATCCTTATTGGGTCACGGATGTTATAGGATATCTCCTGCTCGGAATACTCATTTTGCTCCATGCCATGGCCACCCGAGGGAAGAGAGGGATTCCATCGGCTGGCCTGGCCGATTAAATAGGTCAGAAGAAGGAGGCGGATCCATGAAGGTTATCGATGTTCATAATCATCTCTATCCGAAAGAATGGATGGACTACCTCGAAGGGAGAAGAGGTTCTCCAACTTTGAAACGCAAAGGCCCGAGAGAGATGGTCTTCTACTACAAAGGCGTGAGGCTGGCAACTGTCAGCAGGGCAGGGCACTATGATCCGAAGGCACACATGAAGGACATGGACGAGTATGGAATCGATCTTCAGATAATGAGCCTGACCACGCCGAGTGTAGAACTCATCTCAGCAAAAGAAGGGGTGGTTTGGGCAAAGAAGGTGAACGACTATCTCGCCACGGTTTGTGAAAAATATCGAGGCCGCCTTTATGCCTATGCCACGCTGCCTCTTCAAGATGTGAAGGAATCTGTGAAGGAACTTGAGCGGGCCTATCAGGAGCTTGGTGCAAAAGGGGCGATCGTCTTCTCCAATATCAAAGGGGAGCCCATCTATTCGCCAAAATTCTTACCGCTCTATGAAGCAGCAGAAGCCTACGAAATGCCCATCTTCATCCACCCTGCGCCTCCGACCACAACTGAGGCGATGAAAAAGGCAAGTATGCCATTGCCCCTCTTTGGGTTTATTCTGGATACAACCATGGCTGTCACCGGGCTCATCTTTCAGGGGATACTCGAAACTTTTCCTCGACTGAAGATCATCCATGCCCATCTCGGTGGTATGTTTCCCTATTTGGTCGGAAGGGTTGATGACTCCTTTAGGAGCTACTCAAGGGATTATGGTCTGACGTTACAACAATCACCCTCTGAGTACTACAAGAAGAATGTGTATGTCGATGCCATTTCCTTCCATCTTCCTGCAATGAAGTGCGCATTGGAGTTTTTGGGGGCTGATCACATCCTTGTGGGTACAGATTATGCCCACCCCATCGGAGGACCGGAAAGGGTCGTCGGCTACGTGAAAAACCTGGGTCTTTCGGAAGAGGATACGGAAAAAATTCTCTGGAGAAACGCTCGGAAAATCTTCAAGTTGGAAAATCTAATCTAAACCGAAGGGAAATGAGAAGATGAAGGAAGAAGCATTGCCAATTTCGTGAAATAAGTAGTCGAAGCAGACAGACCGGACTTCGAAAGTTTTAGAACTGCGGTCATTTGGAAAGTTAGGGGTCACTCTCGTATTGAGTAAGACGGAGGTTTTTCACGGGTTTTTGGACGTCCGAGCTAAATCGATTAGAGGTTGCGCTCTAAAACTTTCTCAGCCGGCCTATCTGCTTCTTAGATAGCACTGTGCCCCTATCATATCCATCACCGAAAAAGAGAGGCTTACGATGAACGAGAGGATTGTGAGAACGACGTGCGGGATCTGTCAGATCGGGTGTGGCGTTTTGGCTTCTGTGTTGGATGACCGAGTTCTCAAGATCGAGGGAGATCCTGACCATCCTTTAAATAAAGGGAAGCTCTGTCCAAAGGGCATGGCGTCATTGGAGTATCTTTACCACCCTGATCGGTTAAAGCAGCCTCTGAAAAGAGTTGGGAAGAAGGGGGAGGGGAAGTGGTCACCCATTGGCTGGGACGAAGCCCTTGAGATCATCTCCAAGAAACTGATGGAGAGCAAGGAGGCATACGGTGCCGAGTCTGTCGCGTTTATACGAGGGGCAGCCAAAGGCCTTCAAGACGACTACTTGACACGGTTTGCAAATGTCTTTGGTTCTCCGAACATCACCTCAATGGCTCACGTCTGTTTCGTTCCTCGAAGGGCTGCTTCCACGATGACGTACGGTTTTTATGCGATCCCGGATTTAGACTACCCGCCAAAGTGTATCATCGTTTGGGCCGAAAATGTATCAGAGACGTTGCACCACGTCCATTTCCGAATAAAGAAGGCTGTTGAGGAGGGAGCAAAACTGATCGTGATCGATCCCTGTAAGAATGAGATTGCGGAGATGGCAGATCTATGGGTGAAACTTAAACCGGGTTCGGATCTTCTGTTAGCCTTAAGCATTTTACATGTGATCATCGGAGAGTCGCTCTACGATCCCAATTTTGTTGAGCATCATACAGTGGGCTTTGAAGCATTGAAAACCCATGTGATGAAATATTCTCCTGAAAAGGTAACGGATGTCACGTGGGTTCCGCCTGATGTGATCAAAAATGTTGCAAGGGTATATGCGAACAACAGACCTGCCTGTATCCAGTGGGGGAATGGCATTGACCACAATCTCACGAACTTCCAGACAGCCCGTGCGATCTGTATCCTGAGGGCAATCACAGGGAATATTGGTGTTCCCGGAGGTGAACTTCAATGGTCGCTGCCCCCGATATTGGAGAGGGGGTCTCCTACGTTCAGTCTTTATGATTTGATACCAAGCGAAATGCGTGAAAAAAGAGTCACAGGGGGCGGGAGACTCCTGACAGGGCTCTTCTATGCACTGCCCCAGGCAGTAATAGAGGCAATGACCACGGGCAATCCTTACGCTATTCGATGTGCCCTTATTCAGGGATGTAATCCCCTATTGAGCTACCCCAATGCGAAGAAGGTCTGCCAAGCACTTCAAAACCTCGATTTTCTTGTGGTGTCTGATATGTTTATGACGCCAACCGCCTTTCTTTCAGACCTGGTCCTGCCGGTGACGAGTTATCTTGAGTTTGATAGCATTGTTTTCCCGCCTTACTCTCTTCCCGTGGCCTCTGTTCAGCAGAGAGTGACGCGCATTCAACACTGTCGCTCCGATTACGAAATACTCCGAGATCTTGCAGAAAGAATGGGCCTGGAAGAGTTCTTCTGGAAGAAGGAGGAGGAGTGCCTTGATTTTATTCTAAATCCTGCAGGGATCACTTTCGATGAGTTTAAGAAGATGGCTCTGCTTGAAGGCACCAAGCGATATCGAACTTATCAGGAGAAAGGTCTTGAAACGTCTTCAAAGAAGGTTGAACTATATTCCCATCGACTTCGAGATCAGGGTTTCGATCCATTACCAGAATGGCACGAGAAGGCCATGGAAGATCCTGGTCTAAAAGGGCCAAACGAAAAATATCGCTTCATCTTCACCACGTGGAAGAGAGGACCTTTTCGGCATTCTGGAGGGAGACAGATCAGTTCCTTGCGAAGGATCGATCCAGAACCTCTAATCATAATCCATCCCGAAGCGGCAAGAAAACTTGATATCGACGAAGGTGACCGAGTGGCGATTGAGACGGAAGTGGGGAAGATCGTCCAAGGGGCGTCGATAAGTCGAGAGATCGATCCGAGAATCGTTGGAGTTGACTACGGCTGGTGGTTTCCTGAAAAGGGGCTGGCTTCGAATTTTGGATGGGATGAGTCGAATGTCAATGTGGTGATTGATGACCGAGGCCCTTACGGCAGAGAATTTGGCACCCCCGTGCTTAGGGGTCTGACCTGCAAGATCTCCAAAGTGCTTTCTTAATCCTAACCCCCGGGTCCTCCGGGAAATGGAAAAGGTTTTGCAGTTGAAAAAATCCGAAATCCGAAACAAAAAAGTTAAACCCTAAGCTCGAAACCCTGCCTGCGCCTGCCTGTCGGCAGACAGGACAGGCAGGCCTAAACTCCAAACAAACCCAAAACACAGAATTCAAAATTCAAAACAAGGGCTTTTAAGTTTTTTGTTTAGAGTTTAGGATTTAGGGTTTAGAGTTTGAGGTTAAGACGGTCCTGCCTGTTCAAGGGTTTCTAAGATGCCTCTGAGGTAGCCGATGCTCCGGCTGGCAATGGTTTGAGGATCTGGATCGAACTCAAAGACCTCTACGGAAATATAGCCTTTATAGTTATTCTTGACCAATGTTTTCAGAATGGGCGTAAACTTCGTCTGAGCAAAACCAGGTCCCCTTCCGGTGGCATCGTTGATATGGACGTGACAGAGCATCCTCGAATCCAACGCATGGATGAGTGCCTCTGTCACGGATTTCTCCTGAGCCAAGGCATGGTGACAATCGAACATCATCTTGAAGTTTGGATGTCTGATCTCCTTGACGAGCTGAAGCGCTTCTTCTACGGTGTTGATGAAGTTTGTGGACATTCGTGAGATAGGTTCGATGCAGTAGGTCACGTTCCTCTTTCTTGCAGTCTCAAGGCACGTCTTAAATGTCTCCTTGGCGCGTTCCCAAGCCTCTTTAAAAAGCCACCCTTCCTGGACGGTCCTCTGGTGAGGGGAACCATGGATAAGAACCTTTCCACCGATATCCGCACAGAAATGGATGAGGGCCTCGATATACTCCTGAGTACTTATACGGATGATCTCGTCCGGATGATTGATGTAGAGCCCCTCGGGTTTTACAAGGAGCCAGTGGAGCCCGACGATTTCGATACCAAACTTCTCAGCTGCCTGTCGGATTGCTTTTCGCCTGGCTAGCGGTATCTCGGTCACTGAGTCTGCCAAGGTGTAGGGAGCGATTTCAACGCCGTCGTAACCTAATTGGGCTGCATACTCAAAGACCCTTTCAATCGACCAACCCTGAAACAGTTCGTTGCAAATAGCGATCTTCATAAGACTTTCCTCATCTCTTCTTTTTGGCTCTACTTTTCAGCCTTTTCTTGTTGACGAGCTTCTGAAGGGTGGAGACCATCTCTTGCTGGAAGGTATCGTAAGCCGACTTAAATTCGGAAAGGGTCTTCTGGACCGGGCCGAAGGCTGGCCACTCTTCAGGATTCAAGCCCCTTGAACCAAAATCTTCTGCAATGCCTGCCTCTCCAAAGATTCCGGTTAATTCAGCGTTGATCTCAAAGGCCTTTTGGAAATCTTCCATCTGACTTAACTGTTCAAGAACTTCCGAAGGGAAACGGTGTGAAATGGACTCCTCATACTCCTTCAAATTGAATTGGATTTGGTCAGCCATCCTCCTGACATTCTCCTGATGGTCTGGAAATTCGGTATGAACGAGGTTTCGAGAGGAGAGGGTCCAATACGTATCGAAAGGCTTTCTTTTTGAGGCGGGGAGGTAGTGGATGCGGTTCATGATGAATTCGGCCTGATCCTGGGTGAGATTCTGTTTCCTCATTAAATAGGCAATCCATTTTTGTCGATTCGTCTCGGAGAAGAAGATGGACCAGACCCTTCTTGCAACGAATGTCCCTGATTTGCCAATGGCCTCCTCCCAATCCCGAAGCGATTCTTTTGAAGCCACCTCACTCAAGGCTTTGGAGATCGGCTCGTCGATTTTCTTCTGGCCATGGGCAAATCGGGTGGCAGCCCAGACCTTTTCTTCATAACTTTTTGCTTTGGATACCTTATCCGTTGTCTTATTTGTCTCGGAAAGGCTCATGATTTTTTGAGTCGCTTTCTCTTCGCCGATCTTTTGCTTCAATTCCTCAAAAAGTTCTTCAAGCTTGATCTCTCTCAGATGACTTTCCAAACGGCCTCCCATGTTGGTCATGTAGAGCTGGGTTGGCCGAATTCCTTTCCTCATTGCTCCTGCCATGCCTTCCATCTCTTCGAGAATGAGCGTTGCTTCCTGGCTGACACTAAAATCCACAGTGATATTAGACCCAAAGCCAAAGGAGTTGATGGTTCGCGTAATCGTTCTGGCTGCAGGGACGATGGCAGCCACTTTGATCACGAGATTAGGCCTTCCTTTCTCTCCGTGGATGCGATAACCTGCAAGGAGATATTGATCATAAATAGAGAGATTTTCTGAAGCAAGCGAAAAGGCCAGAAAAACGTCACGGATGCTCTCCTCAATGAGGTGAGCAATGTTTGGATTGAGTTGAAAACTGACGACTCCCCCTCCAGAACTCTCACGAAGATTGAAGAAGGTAGGCCGGAAGACATAGAGGTTATCCCAGAGGGCGAGAAGGGTTGCAAAGAGGGTGATCTCCTCTGCATAGTTGGAGGGCTTGGAAGACCACTCTCTGAAGCTTGGATGGTTTCTTACTTCTTCTCGAAATCTCTCGATGAGTTCAGGTTCATCCTGATAGGCCCTGGCAGCCAGGACCGGATTGGTAGACACTTGTTCAAATCCGAGATGCCTCAGCCACCTCAGACCAAGGGCATAGTCATTGCCAAACTTACACTTCCCTTCCTTAACAATCTTGTAATAGATATTTCGCTTAATCTCGGTCTCAGCCTTTTTTAAGAAGTCGGCAATGATGTTCTTTTGAAAGTCCAGGCTCTCCTCAATTCGAAGAGCTGTTCCTGCTACCATGCTGTTGCCCTTCTGGACTCTTTTCATCCTTGCAAGCCATTTTCTTATGACAGCTACGGCAGTTGAGAATCTTCCTTCCTTTCGCTCAAGGTTCTCCCACTCGTCTAAGACATTCAGGATATAGTGGATCGATTCAGATTTTTCTTTTTCATTGAGCCACCGACTCTCAAGGCCATAAAAGTTAATAGCTGCCTCGATTAAGACTTCGTAAGCATAGTGGCGGAGATTTATCTTCTTCTTAAGTGACTCCTCGGTATCCTCTTTGGTTGGTATGGAGAGGACGAACAGGATGTTGAGTTCTCGGATCACTCCGCTCACCGTTTTTGAAAGTGATCCATTCATTTCGGGGAAAAGGAGGTGGTCTGCCGCGAGATGCGTCTGTCCCATTTGAGTCAGCTGAAGGATATGAGCGACATGCTCGTCCGTGACAGGCGGCCTTTTTCCGAGGGAAAGCCTTTCAGGGATACTGGAATCTACAATCTTCTGGATCTTCTCTTGGGTTAGGGCTCGCATCATCCTTCTCCATGAATTCTTGGCAGCCTGAGTGAACTTAAATGTCTTTCAATATGTTTCTCAAGGAGTGACCAGTAGTCTTCCTCATACTGCGTCAGCGTTTGAAAGAACCGGTCTTTGAAAAGATTCTTTCCACTGTCGTCTCTTGCGTTGAGCAAATATCCATAGGTGATGTGGAGGAGCTGTCTCGAATCATCTTGCTCTAAGAGGGAAGGAAGGTCCTGATCCTGAAGGGCCTCAAGCTTAGGGATCTTTTCGAGATCTGTCGTCACGTGATAAAGTTTGGATGCATCCTTAAATGCAGAAAGGGCAAATTGATGCATCTCCCTGTAGAGGGAAGGATTGATAAGGGCGATTAGCCGGACCGCCTCCAGCCAACTCGTGCCCGCTGTCTTTAAATGGAGGCCTTCTCTTGCCAGTTCTCCTAACTGGGGGAGGACCGAAAACTTATCACTTCCCGAATGGATCGAAATCTTATAGTTCCCAAAGTCCTGGGCGATGTGGACATGTTGATAGAGCTGTTCTCGGAAATCGGTCAAGTCACCGCGGTAATCTATCGCCTTTTGAAATTCGCCAACAAAGCGCGGTGCCAGAGAATCGATATGGATTCCTCTATAGTTCAACTGGACAATAAAGAAAAGATGGTTTTCCGGAGAAGTGGGGAAGGGCGTCTCGTCGATGGAGATCTCAAAATCGATATACTTCTGCCCGCTTGATCGTGAGCGAATCAATTCATAAACCTCTTCTGTGAAGTCAATCGCTTTACAAAAGAGAAGAACGTTTCGTTTCAGACTTTCCTCATCGAGCTGGATGCAAAATCCTCCATGGGGGATCTGGAAAGGAAATTCCTTATTTAGAAAGAAATGGTAAAAAACCTCTGCATCTCCCTTGTCAACCTCCTCGTCAAATCTGCGATCAATGACTTCTTTGGGAACGTCAAAGGCTTCCAAGTTCAATTTTTCGGAGAGATCAAGGGTGATCATAGAGACCCCTGCATTGAGGGCATTCTCCACCTCCTCGAGGGACTTCAGGTGATCCCCATCTGCTCCATATCCATCCTGATAATTCTCCTGGAAAACCGCCCAGGCAGCATCGCGGATCACCTCAGGAAAAGTCCTTCCTGTTTGGTTATTCTCACGCACTGACTGTTGGGCCAAGATCGGACGAACCTGAAATTTCCGGATGGCTCGAATGTGTCCTGGAGTGGCCAAGCCCAGGCGATCTCCGGTCCCAATGGTGATCGAGTGGTTGCGGAGAGAAACTGGTTTTGTGTAAGCGAAGAGTTCCATGAGACACTCGGTATTTTCCGGAGTGAGGTCACAGATCTTCAGAGTCGATGTGTGTCGGTAGCATTCTCCCTTAAATAGGTCCTTAACGACAAGGTCGTTCTCTCCCAAGACGATTAGTTTCTTGCCACCAGAGGCTCGGATCAAGCCGTATGTCAACCCATTTTTAGAACAGAAAGATTTTGGATAAATCTTTTGGAGGTCGATGGGGAAGGATTTGAGAGATTTTAATATTTCCTCGGGGGTCGTACGCTGATTTGAGTTGTTCAACGCTGAATCCTTTCTGCCAGAGGTAGGGTCATGCTGCTTATAAAAAGTGTTCAAATTATATCCGCAGGGTTTCATACTGTCAATTTCCGATTATCTATTTCTTGACTTTTATTCGAGTAACTCATAATAATTGAAGAAAACAGCGAAAAGAGCTGAAGATGATCAGGGAAGGGGTTGCAACATTACTGAAAGAACTTCTGGCCGTTGAGGAGATCCCTTTCAACGTGCCTCCGCAAAAGGAGATGGGAGATTTCTCCAGTGCGATCTGTCTCTCCCTTGCAAAGGAAAGACGCCGGCCACCCTTGGAGATTGCCAAGGAGACAGTCGAAAAATTAAGATCGAATCTTCCTCCTTACATTCGTGAGATCACTCTCACTCCGCCTGGATACATTAACTTCAAAGTGGATTGGCAAACTCTGGCACAGGATTTACTTCCACAAATCCTTGAAGGGGGAGATCTCTTCGGCCGTCCCATTTCAACTCAAAAAGAGAAGGTCTTCATCGAACATACAAGTGTGAACCCCAACAAGGCCATGCACATAGGCCATCTCAGGAATGCGGTCTTGGGAGACACCGTAGCCAGGATTCTCAAATGGCTCGGCTTTTCAACAGAGGTCTGCAATTACATCGATGATACCGGGCTTCAAGTCGTTGATGTGGTGACAGCGCTCCTTTATCTCGATCCTCCTTTCTTCACAGAAGCGATCTGTGATTTAGAGAGGATGTGGCAAAAGGTTCCAAGGGATCAGCCTTTCGATTATTTCTGTTGGAACCTCTATGCGCGTTTTCAGAGTGAAGTTGAGAGAAACCCGTCCCTTACTGAAAAGAGAGAGCAGGTTCTCCACGAGATCGAGAAGGGTCTCCATCCCATCTCTATGTTTGCGAAGGAATTGGCCGAGAAGATTGTCCAAGCCCATTTGGAGACGGTGGCTCAACTTTCGATCTTCTATGACCTTCTCAATTGGGAGTCGGACATTATCCGTCAAGGTTTCTGGGAGGCTACCTTTGAACTTCTGAAGGAGAGGAAGGCCCTTCGATTCGAAACCGAAGGCCCGAATGAAGGATGCTGGGTGGTTCCTTTCGGCGGCATCGTTGAGACCGATGAAGGAGTAAAGAGTTTAGATAAGATTCTCGTCCGGTCCAACGGGAGCGTCACCTATACTGCAAAGGATGTTGCTTACCAACTCTGGAAGTTCGGCCTTCTTAGAAGGGATTTCATGTACAGGCATTGGGGTCTCCAGAAGAGTGGAGAGATGCTCTGGACAACCGGGCAGGATGGTGAGCCTGGCGATCGCCTGGGTAACCGTTTTGGCCATGCTGATCGGGTGATCAATGTGATCGATACCCGACAGAGCTATCCTCAACAGGTGATCGCTGAGTGTCTTCGGCAGATGGGCTTCGAGAAACAGGCAGAGGAATCGATCCATTTAGCTTATGAAGTCGTCAACCTGTCTGGGCAGACAGCACGACTTCTGGGGATGGAGGAGTCGAATGAGAAGAAGGCCCTTGCTATGTCGGGCCGGTCCGGAACAGGGGTGAAGGCGAATGATTTTATCCGTATGGTGAAACAGAAGGTGATCGAGAAGGCAGACCATCCCCTGGAGGACAGTACGGCATCTGCCTTGGCTTCAGCAGCTATCCGATACTACTTACTGAAATTTGCACAGGAGAGTCAGATCGTCTTCGACTTTGATGAGGCTCTGAAGACGACCGGCGATACAGGGGTCTACTTAGAATATGCTCATGCCCGAGCCTGTAGCATCTTGAGAAAGACCGAAGAGCGAGAGATCGATCTTCAATGGCGAAGAGATTGCATTCCCGGGCAATTGACCGACACAGAGAGGGGCCTTCTGGATACCCTATCAGGCTTTTCTTCAACGGTCGCCAAGACCGGCAAGAACCTAAGGGTGTCTCAATTGACCGAATACGCCTTTGATCTTGCAACCTCATTTACGCATTTTTACGAACATCCAGATCCAGAAGCAGAGGTTCAAACCTTATTCATCCACCTTCACGATAAGAGACTTCAAACTTTTCGGCTCTCCTTAGTCATGGCATTTCAAAAGGTGATGGCCAATGTTCTCAATCTGTTAGGAATGCCCACGCTTGATAAAATATAAAAACGCTAAGCGCTTAGCGCTATGCGCATAGTGAAAAAGGAGAAGACCATGAATCGAAGGAAAAGGAGCTTGCCAAGAGGATGGTATCCTTGGGATCGGAAGGATTGTAAAAGCGAAATCGATTCCTTTCTGGAAGGATGGTCACGTCCTCGTGGTCTTTCGATTAAGAGTCTCGGAGGGATTGTTCCCCATGCGGGCTGGTATTTTTCTGGAAGACTGGCTGCGAGGGTTCTGAGTTCCTTAAAGTCCGGTAGAAAAGTAGAGGTCGTTGTCGTTTACGGAGGCCATTTGGGTCCTGAAGATCTTCCCCGGATTGTGACAGAGGATAGCTGGGAAACCCCACTCGGTGATATAGAGATTGACGCAGATTTTGTAAAAAATCTGATGAAAAAGATCGAAACGAAAAAAGAGAGTTCCTCCAGTGGAGACAATACGATTGAGATTCAATTGGCCATGGTGAAGTACTTTTTTCCTGAAGCAAAGCTTTTAGCCATCCGATCGCCCTTCTCCGTCAGGGCCAAGAACTTGGGAAAAGCAGTGGCTGAAGTTGCCGAGAAGGACGGAATCTCAATTCTTGCAATTGGATCAACCGATCTCACCCACTATGGTCCGAATTATGGGTTTTTGGCGAAAGGGATTGGCCCCTCTGCGGTCGATTGGGTAAAAAGAGAGAATGATAAAGGATTTATCGATCGGGCATTACAAATGGACGCCGAAGGCCTCATCAAACATGCGCTGGAGAACGACAGTGCCTGTAGTGCAGGGGCTGCAGCCTCTGCGATGGCCACGTGCAAAGCCATGGGCGCAGAGAAAGGTGTACTGCTCGATTACTACACAAGTTATGATATCATGCCTGATGACAGCTTTGTGGGATATGCAGGGATTGTCTACTGATATGTGAAAATTAGAAATTGGTTTTACGGAAAATGTCAACCCTTCGACTCCCCGGCCTGAAGGCCTGGGCTTGCCTTCGACCCGAGCGACTCGACTGAGCTCGCCGAAGTCTCAGGCCGAGGGGCTCAGCCTGCCTGCCGGTAGGCAGGGGTTGACCCTGAGGGGCGCTTCTTTACCCCACCTTAAAAGACGGGGCTTGGCGCCGCCGAATGGGTCAAGTTGAACTCACCACTTTCTCCCTGTAATCGTTATGGACACAACTTGCCTTAATAGCCCAGATTTCGAACTGTGATGAGCTACATTTTTCTTGCTTTTTAGCAGGGAATAGTATATAAAAAAACTAAATCTAGTTGTAAAGAGTCCTTTTGGGACGTGAGAGAAACCCGCAAAGAACTCGAAACAGCTTCTTTGCGGGTTTTTTTATGGAGCCTCGAAAGGGGTTTACGAAGGGATTTGACGGAAAAGGTGAAATAGGGATGAAGATTTTCAATAAGAAGGGGGGCGATTTAAAGAGAGTTGAATGGACTCATGATCCTTTCAAATTCTCTACCCATAAAATTCCCTGTGAAAGCAACTGCCCATACATGGTTGTCACAGACACTTTGAATTGCCGAAAAGAATTTGAAGGCTTAGTGGACATGGAAGAAGTACGGGGGACAGGCAGATGTCCTTTTTGGCCCCACAAAGACCCGGAGGCTAAGTAAACCCCGCACCCCATGTTGAAACGTGGGGCCTTCTTTTAAGTTAGTATTTTGATGGACCCTTACATCCCTGTTCTGGAGAATAGGGCTTTACGGGGTGCGGGGTAAACGCTTTAAAATGAATCCTGATACTGATAAAAAATTTGGAAAGGAGACAGTCTTATGGCTGGGATCTCGCCAGCAATCTTTTTTTTGATCATCTTTCTCATTATCGTTGCCGTCTCAGCCATCCATCTGCGGTTCCTTCAGACCTTAGCGAAGGTTGCGGCCGAGAAAAACTCAACGATCATTTTCCCTTTCTCCATAGACTTACTCACGGCATTCTTGCAAAAGAAGGAGGAGGAATAACCTAAGTCCTTCGATTCATAAGTTCGATGACGAACTTATTACACTCAGGACTCAGTGCTGAGTGAGCAGACGTGTTCATCATACTTGAACGAATATGTCACAGTATTTGCGAATCGAGGCACTAAGCCATATTCTAAAGAATCTCTTCGGTGAGGTTATCCCAGTCCCTAAGGCATTCACTTTGGGGTTCTTTGTAAGATCAAGAAGGGTATAACAACTTACAAATCGGATTTTCGAGGGGGTTTGTCATGGCGAAGGGTCGAGTCAAGTGGTTCAGCGATCAAAGGGGCTTTGGGTTCATTGAAGTGGAAGGAAAGAAGGATGTATTCGTCCATCGTACTGCTATTCAGGGTGAAGGATTTACCCTCAAAGAGGGTGACGAGGTTGAATTCGAAATCTCTCAGGGCCCAAAAGGCCCTCAAGCCACCAATGTAAGGGTGGTTACTTAAGAAGCAGAGGAGCTGGCTTTTATCGACTTCGGGGAGCTCAGTCGAGCTGGGGCTGAATGCTTTGAGTTATATCCTCCCTGGACCGAGATAGTTTTTTATACCCTTGCCCGTCAAATCATGTATGTCCCGGCTTCGGGGGGAATTACCTTAAGGATACGGAGTTCCATATGGGGCCTCATGGAAAAAGACTTCAGTGAACCTTTCGGCTCCCCGGCCTGAAGGCCGGGGCTTGCTCAAGGTTCACCCTGAGCCGCGCCTGCTTACCCTGCTTTTAAAGGCGGGGCTTCGCGCGGTCGAATGGGTGAAAAAAATCAAAGAAATAGAAATAGGGAAACAAGTTTGGGAGAACGGGTTCCAAAGAGATCTTTTAGGGGTAAGCAGAGCAAGGATGTTTTGATCCTACCCGACGATCTGGACATCGATGTGGCCAGTGAGTTTCCGGGATTGAAAGTGGAGAATGAGACTGTTCAGGTGAGGGGAGAGGAGGGGGCCGTTGAATATAAGCTGGAGCCGTTTGGCAAGGGGCCGGATCCGCTTGGTATTTACTTGAAGGAGATGAGGTCGTTCCCCTTACTGACCAGGGAAGGGGAGGTGCAGATTGCAAAGAGGATCGAAAGTGGACAGCAGGAGGTGTTAAGCGTGGTGCTCAATTGCCCCATCGCTATCAAGGAAGTCATTAACCTTGGAGACGCTCTCCGTGCCGGAAGGACCAAGATCAGTGAGGTGACCAATGAGATTGACGACGAAGAGGCGAGTGTTGTGGAAGAGCAGATGCAGAAGAAGAAAGTTCTCAATTTGATCAATAAGATCCAGAGGGGAGAAGAGCGTATTCGAATCCTCCGGGGAGAGTTGAGGCTCAGGAATAAGGAAGTTGCAAAAAAGAGGATCCAAGAAAAGATTTTGAAAAAACAAACCAAGATATTTGATGCCTTTAAACGGATCAATTTGAGAGAAAAAGAGATTAATAGGATCGTCCAGAAATTGAAGCAGTGGGACATTTGGATGGAAAAGTCTCAAAAGGATTTTAAAAAATATGAGCAGAATTTAGGGATCTCAATCCAAGAGGCCAGAAAGTCTTTGAGGATGATGAGGGAGAAAGGGATTAAGGAGGGTTTTCTCTCCCCTGCTAAGGTAGGCCTCAAGCTAAGGGATTTAGAGGAGATGAACAGGATTGCCCGGAGTTTCAAAAGGAAGGTAGGCAGAATGGAGGTGGAGTGCGGTCTTTCTTCGGATCAGCTTAAAGAGGCATTGAGGGCGATTGAGGCAGGGGAGGCCAAGAGTAACGAGGCGAGGAGCGAAATGGTGAAAGCCAACCTTAGGTTGGTCATCTCCATCGCAAGGAAATACATCAATCGGGGGCTTCAATTTCTGGATTTAATTCAGGAGGGAAATATTGGATTAATGAAGGCAGTGGACAAGTTCGAATATGAAAGGGGTTATAAGTTCGGTACCTATGCTACGTGGTGGATTCGGCAGGCCATCACCCGGGCTATCGCCGATCAAGCCCGGACCATACGCATCCCAGTCCATATGATCGAGGTCATCAACAAACTGAACCGGACCTCTCGAAGCCTGGTTCAGCAGATGGGGAGGGAGCCCACTCTGGAGGAGATTGCCGAAAAAATGAGGATGTCGCTGGAAAAGGTGCAGAAGATTTTGAAGATCACCAAAAAGCCTATTTCCCTTGAAACCCCTATCGGTGAGGAGGAAGATAGCCGCTTGGAGGATTTTATTGAGGATAAAGATGCGATCTCCCCTCAGGATGCAGCCATAAGCTCCAATTTGGTAAAACAGATTAAAAAAGTCCTCTCCACTCTGGACGAAAGGGAGGAGAAGATTCTGAGGATGCGGTTCGGGATCGGAGAGAAGCACGACCATACCCTTGAGGAAGTAGGAGAGGACTTTCATCTTACCCGGGAAAGGATCCGGCAGATTGAGGATAAGGCCTTAGGGAAGTTGAAACATTCCAGCCGGGCCAATAAGCTAAGAAGTTTCATTGAGTACTAAATGAGTACTAAAAGAATCCTAAATGAGGAGACGAAATGAATAAGAAAATTTACGTGAGTAATCTTCCTTCCCAGACCACCGAAGCCGAACTCAAAACCCTTTTCTCCAATGCAGGAGATGTCATGTCCGTCAAGATTGTAGAGGATAGACAAACCGGCCAACCGAAGGGGTTTGCCTTCGTGGAGATGTCTACTCAATGGGAAGCCCGGAGGGCCGTCTCCATGCTGAATCGAAAAAGTTTCATGGGAAAAGAGTTGCTCGTAAAGGAGGCCAGAGTCAGCCGTGGCTTCAGGAGGAAATGGTAATATAGATGGTCCGGTTGTTCGGGTTAACTAATTTTGGAGATCTATTAGGGAAGCTGACGGCAAGAAAAGTAGCAGCACAGGGAGGACCAAGTCCAAAAGTGTCGCATGGAAGTCGTATCCTGATGGCATGCCAACCTTTACAAAGACGAATTTCATTATTATTGCGGGCTTGATATTGGTTATAATTCGCAGTTTGAGTCTTGGTTATTCGGATTTATTCTTGATCTCTTCTCCCATCAAAAAAGTTTTCTCAATTTTCAATTCTCTATCGCATCGAAAGAGTACAAGGTTGGCAGGTTGATTTACATCAATCTTTCCAATGATCTCTGGGAATAACTTCCTTCCATTTTCAGTGGCCATCTTGATGGCTATCCCTAAACCAATTCCAGTAAATTTGACGACATTGGTGA
>Ga0315310_10001206_pt1 | contig 16263 bp, 10 predicted proteins | sample TDP5_MG_FD_203630 | JGI IMG/M metagenome (GOLD analysis project Ga0315310, IMG submission 203630) | Freshwater sediment microbial communities from Lake Towuti, South Sulawesi, Indonesia - TDP5 | ecosystem: Environmental > Aquatic > Freshwater > Lake > Sediment | place: Indonesia: South Sulawesi... | reverse complement strand
GCTTCAAATAAAGGTTATTCTCAGTCATTCTACAATGGCTGTGGAAGGGGGAATGCGATAACTTTTAAAAATACCGCGTCTCTTTGGATAGTGATGGCGTATGCAGAGGAATTGGACAGGAAAAAACGTTGACTTGGCATCACTGACCACTCACATAGGAGATTTCTTCAAGGCGAACGATTTCGAGGCAGTGAAGGGGGAAATACCGACTGGTTATCAAATTTTTGCTGGAGACTCTTTGAAATTTAAAGTTCATGGACACGTGAGTGTAACTGTTGAAGGAACACCGGACAATTTTACTGTAAAATTTGAACAATCCAAGAGCAAAAAGAAACGTGATTTCCCTCATCCCATGTTCTTAGAACAAATGATATTAGGTGGAGGTCTTATCTTGAGGAGAATGAAATCAGAAGAAGCCTGGCTAAAGTTGGAGAAAGAGTTTTGGAGACACGTGGAAAACGCTGTGCTACAGCTAAGTGATTCTGCGAAACCCCCTGTAAACTCGTCTGAATAAAGGGTCTTAGAAACTGTTTTCTATTTTGGTCTCTTAAGAGAAGAGATTTCAAGAGAAAACAACTTTATTTGACTGGTAGCATAGTATCTGTGAGGTTGCGCTATGCATAGAGGTGGTGTTTTCAAAGCTCTTACACTGATTCTGTTGATAGTTGTGATTGGAACTGAATGTGATAGAAGTGCAGTGGCGACCCCCGCTACTAGAAGGGTTCGTGAAGACTACTCAACTATTCAAGCAGCCATAAACGCGGCTAACCCAGGCGACACAATTCTGGTTGCCGCCGGAACATACAGCGAGAACCTTCTCGTAAACAAGTCTGTTTCCATTATTGGCGAAAATCCTGCAACCACCATCATTGATGGTGGCGGTTTGGGAACCGTTGTTACCATACCGTCGACTAACGTTGTAATTAATGGGTTCACAGTTCAAAATGGAAAGAGAGAGCTTCCTTATAGCGGTATATCCATATACATGTGTAATTTCGCTGTAATCAATAACACTGTATTGAGAAAGAATTATTATGGTTTACAATTAACTAATTCTAATGTTAGCAAAATCTTCAACAATGTGATTATGAACAATTCGTACGTTGGCATAAAAATCTCTGAAGGAAACAATAACGTTTTCTTCGAAAACACCATCAAGGACAACTTTATTGGCTTATGGTCCTCAGGTTCTGCGTCAAACAATTTTTATCACAACAACTTCGTAAATAACACAGATCAATTAAGAATTTATACCTCGCCGACAACATGGGACAACGGCGCCGAGGGCAACTATTGGAGCGACTATATGGGTTCAGATACGGATTTGGACGGTGTAGGAGATTCGCAGTATTTAATCGCAGGAGACCGTTATCCGTTAATGGGCATGTTCACGAATTTCACTGTTCAATATGAATCGCAAACATACTTTTTGTCCATCATTTGTAACTCCACAATCTCAAACTTCCAGTTTGACAAGTCAAACGGAAAGATAAGTTTCGATGTTTCGGGACCCAATGGTACCGTGGGCTTCTTTAGAATAGCATCGCCTACAACTCTTATTCATAACAAATACAGTGTTTATATAGATGACAAGGCTCCGCCATATATCAGAAATTGGACGGTTTCAACCTACATTTATGGTTACCTTTTGTATCTACATACAGATGTGCCACAAAGAGTGACGGTGGCGCTAGACCTTCCGAAAAGTGAACTGCCACCGTTTTTGGTTCCCACGTTGGTTGCAACGATTTTGACAGCGACCGCGTTAACCATAATTATCTTTATGAAAAGAAAAACGAAGGTTAAATGAGAGCCTATCCTACTAAGGAGTTATTGTGAATGACGTGGAAACTTCTGGACAGTAGGGTACTCCCCCAGCTGTAGGCAGATTGGTATAGGCATTAGCATAGGCGAAAGCAACACCGACGAAAGCCCAACTCGGAATTTGAAAAGAAATCATAAAAATCTGTGATGTGCCAGGCCTTATTATGAAGCCGTGCAACACGACACACCCGATAGGTATACCACACTCGTCATAGGCCACAACCGTAAACGTTACAATCCTGTGCGTAAAAGCAATGTTTTCCGCGGTAAGATTAAAGTAAACACTTTCACCTCTAGCAAAAAAGGTCTTCGCCGCCCCCATTTCATCCACTGTCACAACCTTTAGATTTCCTACTATCCAACCAACCCTAAAAGTGAGAGTGTCGGTAGCAATTAGTCCCAAAACTTCAACGCTGGCAAAAACAGTGTATATTCCAAAGGTGGCGTTGGACGCCAGCCTAAAGCTGATCACAGCTATCCCATACTGGTCGGTTGCGCCGGTTCTGTCATCAATCATCTCGCCAGTTGGATCTCTCACTTCGAATGCTACGAACTTGTATTCCATAGGTTCACAGTTGTAATGCACCTCTCCGTACAGAATTACTTCCTCCTGAGGAGCGAAGGCATCGCTGCACTCATTTGGGCCTCTGCCATTGTACGGCTCAGGCTGCTGTGTAAACACGTCTAGTAGAGGCCCAGTCACCTTGAAGGTTAGTGTGTCGCTGGCGTTTTGCTCTGAAACCGAAGTGGAAGCCACCGCCGTCCACGTTCCAAAAAGATTCGGCAAGCATTCTGTATATAAGGTGAAGTTTATTTTTGCCAGCCCATTTTCATCAGTCATGGCACTTCTGTAAATTACAGCCTCGCCCAAGGCGTCCCTAACTTCAAAGCTTACGGGTTTGTATTCGACCGTTTCATTATTGTACGTGAGCAGAGCTGTCAATTCCACGACTTCTCCAGGCGCAAAATCTCCGCTGGGCTGGTTTCGTCCTTGCCCTCCCCTCTGATTATAGAGGTCTATCGCCAGTTCGGCTGGGTCTGGGACAACCGTTATTAGTTTTGATGTGGTGTCTTTTGCTCCTTTGTTGTCGGTAACAGTCAGAGTTACAGTGTAGTTTCCTGCTGCTTCGTACACTTTATTCACTACAATGCCTGTGTCGTTAGTGTCATCGCCGAAGTCCCACTCATAGCTTATGATGTATCCATTGTCAGATATGGAAGCGGAGGCGTTGAAGGTTACTGTGTCGTTGACGTAGGGAATGAGTGGCGTGTAGGTGAAGTCTGCATGAACACTTCCGGTGGACATCCATGTATGTAATAGCGCACAGTCTATCTGCCAAGAATCTTGACTTGTGTCGCTCGTTTCCGACCCGTCCAAAAACCTGACTGTGAAAGTGCTTGATTCGAGATAATCCGTGACTGAAGCATTATTCCAATTGGCTGCACTTAAATCATCAAAAACCAAGTGCCACGACGAACCAGTAACGTTCCACACGTAAACTTTAATGTCCTCTGCGCCCGTTGTTCCAGTTTTTATGCACAATTCTTCATTTGTTCTCGTATAGTTCACATCTGTCCATTGAATCTCCAAGTCTAATTCATAGTTTGCTTCCCAACTCCAAACGTGAATTAGTGAACATTCTATATCCCAGCTGTCCTTATTCGCGTCGCTTGACTCGGTACCGCCCTTGAATCTTATTGTTAAGGTCGGAGAAGTCAAATAAGTTGAAATTGAAATGTTGTTCCAAGTGTCAGATGTTAAGTCTGAAATTAAATTTGTCCAAGAGCCAGTCCAAACGTCAACTTTTATGTCTTCAGCTCCCCAATTTGTTGATCCTGTGCGAATACATAAATATTCGCTTGTTTCGTCATAATCTATATCTGTCCATTGAACCTCCAAATCTATTTCGTAATTGGTTGTTTCATATTCAACATACATGGCGTACCAGTAATTGCTGAACGAACCAGAACCAGGACTGGTGGGCATCGGGCTGGTTTCGTTGGCATCAAGCGGAGTACCCTGGTTCCATCTGCCTCTTGCCGACTGGAAATCCCCAGCGTCTCCAGAACTGGACGAAAAATAGATAGTGCCTCCACCGTGGCACCATCCAATCCACGTGACGGTATTCTTTTCCCAATCATAATCAGGAACGTCTATCTCATTCCACCCCGTGGATACAGCGACATTGTATGCCTCGGTTCTCTTTTTGGCTCCGGTCGGGTCGGTTAATGTGCCTCCGGTGTATAAGGCGATTGCCACAGTTCCTATGCCGTTATAGCGTATGTGGAGCTTTGTGACCTTCATGTTGTCAACGTTAGGAGAAATCCCTCCCATGTACCGATAGGTTGAGTGAGTCACTGTGCCCGTAAAGGCACTAGAGGTAATTCCCCAGACACCTGTTCCACCAGTGTTTTCCTCCGTTAAAGTGTCATGGAAAGAATCCGCATGTTGTTGAGCGGTAAAGTTTCCATGTGAACCTCTGTCTGCTGGGTCACTGCCATCCATGTTACTTGAATTGTCATCCACAAAGTTTTCGGTGTTGTTAACTGCTCCTCCATAATCACCCTCTGTCAAAGTATCATAGATTGAATCGTAATATTTTTGTGATATGAAGTTTGAGTGCGTTCCTTTGTCTGCAGGGTTACTGTTGTCCAAATTGCTTGTGTCGAGGTCAACGTAGTCGTATTCTGGAGACTCCGTTGTTAAGTATTCATTCCACATGAGACTTTGTGCGGATAGGATGGGTGAGACTTGAACTACAATTAGCATAACGATGCTAAAGATGAGAAGGAAGTAGATGTGTAGTGGTTTTTGCATGTTTATTCAGCCTTAATATAAAGTGAAGTTGACATTTCGAGGCAGTATGGAACGCCACCCTGCCATGGCCAAGTGGTGTAGGCGTTAACATGGGCAGACGCTGTTCCTACCAGAACCCAGTGCGGAATCAATATGTTAAATACTAAATTGTATTCATGAGTGCCTGGCGGGACTTCGAGAGAGATGTCTGCTACGCCAATCGCTTGGTTGGTTTCGTCATGCACGCCTACGGTTAAGGTTGCGTTTTTTGTGGTAAATGCTATGTTTTTCACATCTACGCTAAAGAATATCTGTTCGCCTTTAGCGAAGGTGTTTTTCGGTGCTCCGTATTGGTCAACTGTTTTGACGCTTATTATCTCTATTATCCAGCCCATTACGAAGGTTAGTGTGTCATTGGCCTTTCTTTCTGAGACCTCGACTGTGGTTAGCACGGTGTAAACTCCGAAGGGTGCATTAGAAGCCAACGTGAAGTCTATATAGGCTATTCCGTTTGCGCTTGTATTGCTGCTTCTGCTGAGGACTAGTTCGCCGTTCGGGTCTGTTACCGCAAATGTTACTGCTTTGTTTTCCACTGGTTCATAGTTGTATTTGACTTCAGCGTATAGGATGACTTTGCTTTGTGGTTCAAATGCGTCGCTTGGCTGGTTGGGGCCTCTGCCACTGTAAGGATCAGGATGCTGAGTGTAGACGTCTATCTCAAGTTTGTAGAGTAGGACCCTTACGATGTGGGATGTGGAGTTCTCTAGCAAATCACTGTCTCTGACCGTAAGAGTTACGCTATAGTCTCCAGGTGCTGTGAAAGTGTGAGTTGTGACTGAGTCTGTTTCATCAACAATTGGCGAACCGTCGCCGAAGTTCCACCTATACAATATAATAGTACCGTTTATGTCGTAGCTTTTTGACGCGTTGAATGTTGCTGGCTGATTATATATCGGTTCGGGTGGGCTCCATTCGAAAATCGCGACTGGGTACACCGGAGGAACCGGGGTCCATGGGTACATGAGGGGGTACCAGTCCACCTGCAGGTGTGGGATCAGCGTGTCGCCTACTCCGTCGCCGGCAACTCTGCTTTCACCCCATCTTCCCACGCCACTGCCGTTGTCAAAGCCGGCATAGTCGCTCCAGTAGTTGCCTCTTGCTCCCGGGCATACGTTTGTGTCCCAAATGTTTCCTGTTACTGGTGCATCGTAGTGCTCCACTTGGATTGTGTTGTTTATGAAGTTGTTGTAGTAGAACTGGTTTTGGCTGCAGTTCCAAATGTAAACACCGTATTTGTTGTTAACTATATTGTTGCCTATGATTGTTGAGTTGTAGCTGTATGAGAGGCGGAGGGCGTACTCCGTACTTGATTTAATCGTGTTAAGATGCATTGTAGTGTAGTTGGCATATTCAAGTAGGACGGCATATGTGTTATTTGTGAGAGTATTTTTGGTTATGTTGCAATGATGGGTGCGAGCGTAGAAATTGATGCCATAATAGCTTGAGGCATTTATGAAGTTTTCAGCCACCACGCTGGAGTTTGAGTCGTACAGCCTTACGCCGTAAGTGTTGCTTTGCAGCGTGTTATTGGCGATGAAGCATTTTGTGGAAAGTGAGTAAAATATGCCATCGTTGCAACCGATTACCGTGTTGTCTGTGATGTTAACGTTCATTATGGTTTGCCCTGATAAAGGCGTCACATATATGCCCTTGTAGAGTGTTGTGGGACCTTTAATTGTGAAACCGCCTATTTTTACATTGCTTACCTTGACATCGACAACTCTAGATGGGGTTGACGCTCCCGTAATTATGGATTCACGGTTAGTTCCTTGTAGTGTTACTGACTTGTTAACACAGACGTATTCAGGGTAAGTTCCTGCCGCTACTACTATGGTATCGCCAGGGCTGGCTGCGTTAATGGCTGCTTGAATACTTCCATATTGTTCTGGGACCTTAATAATGTCGGGTTCTGCCGTTGCTAGGTTAACGGCTACTCTAAATATGTTGAGTGTTAGAAGGAGAAGTATCAGAATTAGGTTGAGAATGTTCCCCCTCAAACTTGCTCTCCTCTTGCAATATTAACTTGTCATTTCTGCTATAAATTATTTGTCGAACTATTTTCTATATTGTAATAAAGGTTATAAGCAAATGGTTGGATTGACAAAAAAGTTTTTCAAGTTATTGTTGAATGTAGCATTTTAAGTTAGAAAGCACTGAATGTTTGGCTTTAACGGTGGTTGTTGATTCTAAGCGTTGTTTACGTTTGAATTATGTAATAAAAAGGGGAGGGAATTGTCCTGAAACTCTTTTTGGTTTAGGGAATATGAAGATGGTCTCGACGTTTACGTGCCCATGTTGTTGCTATTAATGTGATTATTGTGGTTGCGATTAGGAATATGGGCAGAAGCATGTTCGCCGGAAATTCCGGAATCACTTCCACTGTGCCGTCTATTAATGTTGGTGAATACATATAGCCAGTCTCATTTGTGAGAGTACCCCAAATGATGTCTATGTCACTGCTGCCCATGGCGATTGAGGTGAAGTTAATCGTGCATAATAAACCGTCGCCGCTCGAGGTCGCTACAGCCATTATTATACAGCTCATTTCGGGTATGAATCCGTCACTAATGTTATATGTTTTCGCCATAAACGCTGTGCTGCCCGCTCTTTTGAGAAAATCTCCTTCAATTAGGTCTGTTCCGGGGTTTGTGATGTTCAAAACATTAGGGTTCCATGATAGGTTCAGCGCCCATTGAATAACTGGAGGGGAATTTGTCACGGTTATGTTAACTGAGAATTCTATTCCGGGTTGAGAGATTGTTTGCGAAGATGGTTCAGCAGCAAAAACTGGAGCTTGGGCCTTGGCCGTTCGTGTTTGTGCTAATATAACGCATAGTAGAAGTAAAATGGATGTCGATAGTAGTAGTTTCCTCTCCATTTTTCCCACCTAACGGCTATATTACGTTTCATTCAGTATTTAAATTTTCGTATTAGATTTAGAGTCTAGTTACGAATAACTCATTGCGGAAGGTTTTAGGCATAGGTTATATAGTTTTGCCTAAATATGTATAAATCCCTATAGTCTATTACACCATTAAAGTCTAAGTCTGCGTCTGGATCATATCCGTATACGTAAGCCTGTCTGAAGAGGTACAGGTCCAAAAAATCTATATCGCCATCGCGGTCTATATCGCCTAAAACGAGAATTTTAAGTGTTGTAGAGTTAAACGTTTCTTCTCCAAGGTATCTCGACGTTGTATATACTGCGTAGTTGCCGGGCTTGGCGTTTTTCGGCAGTGTGAATGTGATATTGTAGTCACCTGTTTCGTCTGCCTGCAGGGGTATGAAATCGTTTTGTGTTGTTTGGCTTGCTCCTGTGTTGGAGTTTGTTATTTCGAATGTTGCTGTTCGTTCAACGCAATAAGGTGTTCCTCCTATCTGTGGCCAGTCTGTGTACGCGTTGCCGTATGCGCTTGCATTTCCGAGCGGGGCGTCTTCTGGTATGGGTATGCTGACTATGAAACTTGAAGTTGTATGTCCTGATATTTTGGCTTTTACTGATGCTAATCCGAATGGGATTTGTGTTGTGTTGTTTGAGTAGTAGGTGCTGACCGTCATAAGTACATCTCTTGATTCAATGTCATAGTTGGTTACGGTCATGTTAAAGTAGGCTAGAGTCCCTATTCTGAAGCTTTCTTTGGGTTTACCTGAGCTATTGCATGGTATTAGGAACCGCACGCCTATGTAAGGGGTGGTTGGCGGGGTTATTCCTGTTGTTAGGGTTCTTATTATGAACAGCTCGTTTTTTGGGTCTTGTATTTGTAAGCCTACTAGTCCATCTGTGACTGGGGTTCCGTCTAGGGTTAGGTTTACAAGTATTTGAACGGGTTTTCCAGGGTAATATGTTTGCTCGTCAGTTGTAACCGTGATAACTAAACCTGGGGATGTATGGGCGAGTAAAATCATACTCAAATTCAATATGAGAATAAACAGAAAAAGGGGGGAGATGAACGGTTTTTTCAATCGTCTCGTCACGGCAGAGTTTTTAGTATTGTGAAGATAGCTGTGCCTTCTGGACAGTATGGTACGCCGCCGAATTGTGGCTCAGCAGTGAAGAGGTTAACGTACACTGTTCCCGTGCCGACGAAGGCCCACATTGGGATGTGTAGTGTTGGGGCTATTACTAAGCCGTCTTCTGGGTCCACTGTCGTGACTCCGTAGGTTACTCCTATGGGCACGCCGCATTCATCGTACAGTGTTATTGTCAAGTACGTGTCTTTGCTTGCTCTGGCTATGTTTTGGATGTCAACTGTGACGCCTAAGTTCATACACTTCTTCAGTGCTGAAGGCGACACTGTCACGCCGCGTATTGATAGTATGTAGCCAAACCTGAACTTGCATATGTCCATGACCGTCTGTTCGGAGATGCTAACGGTGCCTATGATTGTCCAGTCGCCGAACAGGGCTTCAGCGTTTGAGCCTTCCCATGGGATTCTGAATTCCGTGGTGGCTATGCCCGATGCATCTGTGTAGGCTACTCTGTAGTCGCGTTGTTGTCCGTTCAGGTCAATTATTTCGAAGGCTACAGGCTTGTATTCTACTGGTTCGTCGTTGTATGTTACCTTTGCGTGTATTACTACTTGCTCTTGTGGTCCGTAGGCGTCGCTCCAAGCTGTTGGGTACGGGTATGGCAAGCCTGTTGCTGGATCAATTCCTGGTCCGATGCCACCTCTGGCGGTGTAGACGTCGATGGATGGTCCCACTGGTTTCAGTATTTGGTGTATTATGTGGGTTTCCGTGTTGTGCGCGTCTCTGTAGGCTGGGTCGTTGTATGGAGCATAGTCTGGGTGCGTATTTGGTGCCGTTGGGTCTGGTGCGTAGACTATTAGGGTTATTGCAACGTCGCCTGGACCTTCACAAGTGAAGACCGCCGTCTCTCCATCCAAGTAGAGTTCAATTGAACCGTCATTGCCAAAGTCGATTTCCCACGAGTAGCTTTGGATTGGACAGTACTCGCCTGCTGTTGGTACAGTGTCCCATCCGCCTGTTGAAGCAGTTCCGACACAGGTTACGGTGTCTCCCACATACACGAACGTGCATGTTGGTGGCTTGAATATTGCTTCTGGTGGTGTTGGCGGGGGTGGCGGGAGTTCGAAGTTCCCGTTGACTATTGTGTGATCAATGTAAGTGCCTTCTGGGGTTACTAGCGAGCTGCCGTATATCTCGATCAGACTGCTCCCGATGTTTAACACTTTAAACTCTAAGTACGCTAGGTCTCCGCTGCCCTCAGCAGCTCCCACAACGCTTAGTATGCAGGTCATTTCAGGCAGGTGGCTCGCGTTGTATGCTTTGAACATGAACCATGTGGAGCCGGCGCTCTTCAACCATGGTCCTTCAGTGGGGTCTGACGCCAGGTTTAGCACACTTGGATTCCATCGTATTTTTACCATCCACTGGACGCAGCCAGGAGGTTTGGGAACATCTGTGACATGTAGAGTGACCATGAAATGGTCACCGATGCCTGGTGGTGGACCTTTGAGGGTACTTGTTCCTGTGTCTTGGAATATTACCTCTATCGATGTTGGCGATGCTGATGCTGGAAATATTGGTATAGCAGCTAGGAGCATTGATAGGACGATTGCGAGGCTTAATAGGGCTTTTCCTTTCATTTCTTATTCCTCCATTTCATGACAGTTACGGAAGGAGATAGCATGTCCTAAATTGGAATAAGTCCACGGAGTCTACGTCACCGTCAGTGTCGAAGTCGGCTATGTGCATGGCGTTCGGTAGCGGCGGCGGAGTTATGTATGCGTTCCTAAAGAGGAACAGGTCTTCAGAGTTGCAATAGCCATCAAAGGCGAAGTAACCGCCAGCTATGGTGCCGAGGTCACCTTCCTTGTGCAGAGTAGCGATCTCGTTGTTAGTCATATCCCAGTCTGCAATGGGGAGGGTCCACCCGTATATTGTGACGTTTTGTATTATCTGATCTATCCAGTTTGGACACTTGAGACAGTAAATTATCACGACCAGAGCCAGCGTCTGTCCTGGACGGAGCCAAGCCAACTCTTTTCCATGATACCATGTGCAGGGCCACGGCGAATAGATCGAGAAGTGTTTCTCGACGTGAATTTCTACGTACTCTGGGTTCCGGCCTACGTTAGTCACCGTCACTACTGTCACTTCTATCCAACAGTGGGCGGTGTCACTCCACACGTATGTACTGTAACACTCAACAACCGCTACGTCGCGTCTCACTGTTGCTGGATCTTCCTTCCAAATGTACTCTTCGCCGTTGAACATCAGGCCCGGATAGATGCTGTTGTAGATCCATCCGTGCACCCACTGTCTCTCGTAGTGGCGGGCTGAGGGCTGGCACGTCATGACGGTTGCCGCTTCTGCGTAGAATATGTCCATCAGCTCCGTGTAGCACTTCTCTCTGACGGTTGGGTCGACTATGCCTATACCTGTACGGATTAGGTCGAATTCGACATAGGTGTTGTTTATCCCTGTCACAGTTTCTCCATTGTAGTTTGTGTAGGGGAATCCGTCGTTGGGACCCTTTCCGTAGTCGCCCTCTGGGTGCCAGTTCATCTTGCCCTTTCCGTAGTCGACGCACTGGAAGTAGCTGAAGTCTCCGTAGATACTCATGAAGGGCATGACCCAGTTGTGGGGGTCTGGAAAGTCCGCCAGCCAACCCACAACGTAGCAGCCCAAGTTTCCTGAGTACATCTGTGTCAAGCCTGGCTTCCAGTCCAGTCCGATGTTGTCTACCAAGAACGTGCCGTGTGCACCTGGTATCTGGTGTTCGACCGCAAACTCGATCATGTCGCCTGGTGCCTTTCTAACGTCTGAGATTGGGAAGTACACTATGCGTATCTGGAAGCCTTTAGTCCAGGCTTCTCCCGGCACTTCGTCTCCGCTGTTCATTATTCCGTCTGGGTCTGAACCGCCCCAAGCCATCTTGAAGTAGTATGTTGCCTCGTCGATGTTCTTGGTGTAGTGCATGAGCGAGTGCTTAGTGGCGTTGGCGTAGGCGATTCCGTAGATGATGGGGTCGTGCAGGTCTAAACCTTCGCCCAAGTAGACGTCTTCAATGAACTGTGAGGCGTTGTAGCACTTGATGAGGCCCAGCCTCATGTTTCTGTCGCTCAGCAGGGTCCTGTTAGCGACGCCTCCGAGGTAGTGCATGTAGTCCGGTGGAGGAGTCTCAGCGAGGTACTCGTAGCAGAAGAATACGGCGTCCGCGACCAGAGTTGGAAGGTCTTTCAGGTAGCGCACCCTTCCAGCATCGACCGCAGCCACGAGGCTGTCGTCTACCACGTTGAACCTCTCGATAGCGATCATGTCGGCTTGGGTGGCAGGGTCGTCCGACAAGAAGCGCAATATCCTGTCAGCCCACTCCAAGACAACCTCGTGGATGGCTGTGGTAACGTGAGGCAGTCCGTAATAAGGTTGGCCTGGTTGCATTCCCCAATAGTCGGCAAATTCCTTTATTCTCCAGTAGCCTGTTAATGGATCCACGTAGTCTAGGTAGTAGGGACCCTGACCCATCATGTCGAAGCTGAGGGGTCCGGGCGTCGGCGGGTTGCTGTAGGCAATCCAGCTCAAGTAGCCTTCAAGTCCAGGCGTCACGTGCCAGCTGGCGTTCCAGTTCTTTCCCCCGACAGGATCCTCTTGCAACATTGTCCACTCAGCGTCGAGGATGCTTCCCCAAGACTGGCACAGGATCTGCTGGAATGGCACGTAGGGCTGGTCGAGGTTGAACCACATGTGGGTGCTGTTGCTCTCCACGGCGTCGTCTATCCACCTGCCCAACATTGCTGTCTGGTCAGGCTTTGTTGGATCCCAGTACTTGTATTTTGGTATGTTCCACGTTCCGTCTCTGGTGCCGAATGAGGGGGTCAGGGGCTCGAAGAACATCCATTGGGGACCGCCGGCGTGGTCCAAGACCATGCCTCTCTCAAAAGAGTATTCACAGTCATACGGTGTAACAGTTCCGTAGGCTGAGAGTTGCCATTTAACGTTTGGTCTTATGTGGAAGTACCACGTCTTGTCGATCCACTTCGGAGTAAGCGTCAGCTTGTACGTACTATCGACTAGCTCCACCTTGTCCACGTGGTATTCAAGGTCTTCAGTTGCACTCATAGTCGTGTTGTAGACCCAAGTCATAGTCACTTGCTGAGAAGGTTCGAGCGGCCCAGTAGCAGCGGATAAGTGATAGGTGACGCCCTTGCGTGTCCAGTAGCTGCAAACCGGACTAGCCAAATCAACATTCGTGGTATTCGTATACTCGTGTGGGTGTGGAGGCATAGGCGTTATACCGTTGCCTTCGTTCACACCGTAGCCTGGCCAATCATCTGCAAGCTCCGCAACGTATCTATTATAATACACAAAATCGAAGTCACACAAAGCCTGATAAACGTTGAAAATAAGCTCGGCGCTCGCGGTGTCGTAAGCCCATGCACCGTCTCCAGTCTCAGGACCGCCCAACGTCAAGTATGTAAATGTATCAGGATTCGGCACTGTAATTGCATGCGCTGGAAGTATTGGAATTGTCAAAGACAACATTGCTGCTATTACTAATAGTGCTTTCCAGTTCATTTTCTCCTTTCTCCTAACTTTTTTCGCACGTAGATAATGGTCTGTTGACATATTTAATCTTTATGGAATAATTCTCTAGTGGGCTGACGTTACCACCGAATATTGCATAGTTAAAGTTATAAATTCGCTATCCCACTCACTAAATAAGGAAAGGAGACCCACGATGGGTTTAGGAGCGTATGTTATCAGAAGACTATTGCTCGTAATACCGACCGTCATAGGAGTCACGGCCCTCATCTTCGCAGTTACAATGATACTCAGCCCCGAAACAAGAGCTATGATCTACATACACGATGTGAAACAACTAGGCGCCATAAAAGACATAATTGCGATGTACGGCTTAGCTGACCCCCCACACATACAATACTTCCGTTGGATGCAACAAGTTTTAAGTGGCAACCTAGGCTGGGGCGTAACTGACAACGCCCCTGTACTCACATCCATCCTAAGGAGACTGCCAAGCACGATAGAAATCGTCTTGCCGTCAATACCGATCATCATCCTCGTTGGGATATTCTTCGGTGTCAAAGCAGCTGTGCACCAAGACCGCCCCTTAGATCACATTACAAGATTCTGGGCCATATTCGGTTGGTCCCTCCCAACATTCTGGCTTGCCATAATGCTTCTGGCAATATTCTATGGCTGGTTAGGATGGTTTCCGCCGGGAGTCAATGGAATGCCCCTCGGAAGCCATTCTGTTCAGTATGTCACCGCCACTTGGAGAGATGCACAGGGACAAATACACTACAATTGGACCAGATACACAGGATTTTACACCATTGATGGCTTGCTGAACGGACAACCAGGGATAACCGTAGATGCCATAAAGCATTTGGTGCTTCCAACAATGAGCCTAACCATAATCCAAGTGGCACTCATCATAAGAGTGATGCGCTCAAGCATGCTGGAAACCCTCGGCAAAAACTACATAATAACAGCAAAGGCTAAGGGGCTAAAGAACAGCGAAGTTATAAACAGGCATGCCAGAAGAAACGCCCTCATCCCAGTGGCAACCATAGCGGGAATGTTAACCGCTGGACTTTTGACAGGTGTGATTATAACAGAGACTATCTACAACATTGAAGGCTTGGGAAGATGGGCCGCCAAGGCGGCTACAGGTGGCTTTGGCGGGGGTACAGTTGACATCCCAGCAGTGCTGGGTTTCGCCATGTTCACATGCCTCGTATACGTGTTTGCAAACCTAATAGTAGATGTGTTATACGCCTACTTGGATCCGAGGATCAGGTTGGGATAATAGATGACCATTAGACATCGAATGGAAGAATACAGAAAATCAATGGCACCTCAGATAAAAGAGTTAAAGTTCACGCTTCGCAGAATAAAGAGAAGCCCCCTTTCCATAGTTGGGATAGTAATAATATTAGGTTTCTCTTGTATGGCACTACTGGCACCAGTACTAGCACCGCCCGTATACACAGATCCAATGGCAATCTGGAGGGACAGCTTCAAAAACGAACCAAGACCTCCAGGCTCACCCGTGTTGCGAACTGACATCGGCCTACTTGCCATGGAAAAAGGCTACACGGTGCACTTGTGGGGCACTGCAGCGGGCTCGTATGACATTTATTATGGATGCATCTGGGGGACTATAACAGCCTTCCGCATAGGCCTCGTTGTAACAGCAGTTGCATTGACTGTTGGTTTAATCATAGGCATGATATCAGGCTACTACGGTGGAGTAATCGACGAAGTAATGATGCGATTCACCGATATCATCTTCGCCTTCCCCGGTCTGGTTCTGTGTATGGCACTGGTTGTGGCCTTGCCAGGTGGTATAAGCTTAGACTTATCGCTTTTCGTTTTCGCAGCCATAATCTTCATAGCAGTGTCCCTCATAGGCCCCCTAGTCCTAAAAATATCGGGAGGCATAAGCGTACTGACCGGTTTTATATGCAGCCTTGTTTTTGTAGTCTTGGACCTGTATGTACTCCACAGACCACCCCTCTGGGCTTATTACATCCCGCTTAACAAATTAGACAAATCGCTAATGGCCCTAACCATAGTCGGGTGGCCAGGCTACGCAAGATTAATTCGAGGCGAAGTGCTAAGAGTCAAGACTGAGGACTACGTCGAAGCATCAAAAGCCGTAGGATGCTCTGATTTAAGAATAATGTTTAGGCACATCCTTCCAAACTCTCTCTACCCAATCCTCATCACAGCTTCCCTAGACATAGGAGGAATAGTGCTATTGGCTGCAGCGCTAAGCTTTCTAGGGTTAGGAGCCGATCAGGGATATGCCGACTGGGGACAAATGATAAGCTACGCAAGAAACTTCGTGAGCGTAACAATGAAGTACTGGTACACATTCTTCATACCTGGACTCTTTATATTTCTATTCGTCCTAGGGTGGAACCTACTCGGAGATGCGTTTAGAGATATCTTAGATCCAACATTGAGGAGAAGATAATCAATGACAGAGGACATCATCCGCGTACAAGACCTTGAGCTGAGATTTCACACATATGAGGGAGTAGTCGAAGCCCTAGACAAGGTAAATCTAGAGTTAAGGAAAGGAGAGATACTAGGGCTGGTTGGCGAAACAGGATGCGGAAAATCAGTGACAAGCCTCTCGATTCTTAACCTAGTACCCACGCCTGGAAGGATAGAGGGTGGACGCATAATCTTTTACGAGCGTGAAAAACCCATAAGTCTACTCGAACAAAAAGAAGCTTTCCTAAGACAGGTCAGAGGAAAAGACATCGCCATGATTTTCCAAGAGCCAAGGGCCTACCTCAACCCCGTATACAGCGTTAAAGACCAGATTGGAGAAGTCTTAATGCTCCATAGAATACAGGAAATGGCACAAATGGCACTCGAAGAAGTGGAAGCAATAATAGAAAAGAAAAAGAAAATGAAAGAGAAAAAAGGAGAAAAACCAAAGAAAGCAAAACCTGGTTTTCTTCTTAACTATGAAAGAAAAATGTTGCAAAAAATGCTGAAAAATCCCAAATCACTCTCACTAAAATTCATCTCAAGGATTCCATTTCTTAATAGGTACAAACGCAGAATGAAAAAAGCCG
>Ga0315310_10001204_pt1 | contig 16277 bp, 19 predicted proteins | sample TDP5_MG_FD_203630 | JGI IMG/M metagenome (GOLD analysis project Ga0315310, IMG submission 203630) | Freshwater sediment microbial communities from Lake Towuti, South Sulawesi, Indonesia - TDP5 | ecosystem: Environmental > Aquatic > Freshwater > Lake > Sediment | place: Indonesia: South Sulawesi... | reverse complement strand
GCCCTATCGGATAGGTCCTCGACGAGCAAGAACCTAGACGCAACGGACGCATCTATAACGTATACGGTCAACGACCTTCTCTCAGCTCCCTCAGCGTCTTGTTTATGAAACCCCTTGGTGCTACATGCTTCCTGACCCGTAAATCCTCTAGGAGCTCCTTGGCAGCGCTTTTCCTCTCCTCCATCTCTATCCTTCGGTGGATTGACTCCCTGATGTACTCTGACCAGTTGATCTTCACAGAAGCCATCTTCTTCTTGAGGTCTTCATCGACTTTCACAGTGACCGTACCCATGTCATCACTATAAGTAATGAAATAAATACATACTATTAAGCATTACTTTTTATATGATAATTGTAATGTCACTCTTAACCCGCTATTCGCTCCTTTTCCCCTCAATTTTATGGCTATGGTATGTCGATGGTGAAGGATAACGCTGGTCCATCCTTAAAGACCCTAATTACGGTCCTTTCACTTACTGCGTCGATATTTGCGGCATTAATTATATCCAAACATCTTTTGATGAATCATAAAGTTCCTTCCAGAAGATAACTAAACCGAATAAGCAAAGGCATCCAAACATTATCATGAGATCTGGAGTGTTATCATAAGGGTCAGTCGATTGCACCTTTGCCTGTATCCCATTATATAGGAGCAAAACGAAGAATGCGATGAAGAATATCATCACTATGCTAATCAAATAGAATGATGTTTTATTCATTCAGATCTCCCCTTTCCTTGGTTTAGCCAATGGTACTCGTTTATGCTGTCCTTGAGCATGCTCCTCTTCATCGGTGATATAGGCACTCCTTGTTTATAAAATCTTAGCTCCTCGCCAAAATCCTGATGAAGCTCGCGGATTGCATAGATCAGGCCAATATAGAAAAATATAGAATTCGTATTTTACATCCCCCAAGGATAACAAGACAGCTATTAACTGAGGCTTACAAATCCCCTATTTGGAAGCACTCCCCACCCCCAATCCTTTTACATTAGTTCGGTAATTCCACCCCTCCCCATAACTTTAGGTCGGAATCTAGGATTTGTTCCATATCATTTAAACCGGGCAATTTCATTATATCTTGGATGCCCCTTTTTGCCTCGATTCATGCATTTAATTTCTTTCTCATGAGAATGGTTTTCCCGTAATCCTCATCCAGGTTGACCCTCAGATCCCCGTATCCCCTTTCCTCGTAGAAACTATGGGCCGTGATGCTCGATGACAGTTTAACAGACCTATGGCCCCTTTTCGCAGCCATGCCCTCAAGGAAATCCATCAGCTCAGTTCCGATTCCCTTCCCTCGAAACTTGGGATCTACGAATAATGTCATGATTTCGTTTCCACTTAGGGCCCCAGTTGCCAGGACCTTGCCCTCGTGAACGGCGATGTACATGTCCCTTCTACTGGAGATCTCGATCAGGTTCCGTGGCGTGAAATGCCCGCACATGAAGTCGATGACCTTCTTCGGGTAATCCCTGCTGTTCACCTCCAGCAGAGCCCTCCTTATGAGGCGCGAAACCCTTGGCGCATCTTCCCGATAGAATTTCCTGATCCTCATTTGTCGATCACGAACGGATCCTATAAATCGAATATGTGTGGGGATGGCTATCTTGGAGTGCCCCTCCTCTTGGGAAGCCCCTTCGTCCTGGGGGCGGAGTTTTTCGATACCACCTTGGCGAACAACTCTCGGAGGAGTTCCCCTCCCGTTTGCGTCACCTTGTATTTCGATGTCTCCCTGCTCCTCCTCTGGTAGTCAACGCTGACGATTCCTGCCGCCTTCAGTATTCCAAGGTGGTATGCCAGGAGGCCCCTCTCGACCCCGACTATCCTTGAGACCTCGTTGAAGGACATGCTGGGTTTATCGGAGATGGCCTTCAGTGCCTTCAACCTCACCTCATTATCCAGGGCCCTGTACAACCTCAGCTTTTGGCGAGCTGCTCCGATTTCCATCTCTACGACACATATAATATTATGTTATATCAGGTATAAAAATCTTTATCTAATCAATTTTTGCATAGCTTTCCATTGCCTATATCTTTCTGCCAATTTCACCGTCACTTCATGGGCTGATGGAAACGGCCCTTTACTCTCCCCATCGACTGCGTAGACGTGGCCAAAGACCGCTGCGTGGGTCAAATACAGGTCGCTCAGATAACTAGTGGAACTGCTATACAATGGGTGATGTGAGTGATCCACTAGGATCCTTAACTTCGGCGCAATTCTATTATTCCCGTGGAGCTGTGCGAACTCCGTTGTAGAACCCCACGACTCGACATTGATGAAGACCAATTCTATATCCCCCTTCGATAGCATTGCGACCTCCACTAACGATGGCGCTATTTCCCTAGGGAAATCATCTTCAGGTACCAGGGGGATTATACCGGAAATGGCAAGTTCCTTCTTCAGGGTTCTCCTTTGCTCTAGTCCCTTGCCACCAGCGCCGAGCAGGACGACCACTATGCTTGTCTCCTTGAACTCCCTCTCCAATCGTTTTTGCAGGGAGTGCAGATGTTTTATAGCTCTTTGTAGGCCAGTCCCTCTCATATTGTTATGGACTCGTTCTCGCATATAGAATGAAGTTGTAGCTGGACTTCCTTATGAAGTTATAAGTATAACAATAATCATGAGTATGAGAGCTCGAGGTTTAATTTATACTTACAGCATATTTATTCACTTTTGATTTCCTACATTGAATACCGTCAGAGGACCCTAGAGCTACTGCATTTCAGTAGATCATGTTGTCCGATAATTCCATATTCACTGACGTCTCCCCAGGATTTAAGAGTCCAAATTGCACCTAGGCTCCAGCTGGGCGATACCGTTCTCATCATCCATCTTTGAAGCAAGAGGCTTACTGATCAATATGGTGTTACGGTGAGAGCCTCGGGGTAATATCCATCTTCCCAACATGCCTTTGAAACAGCAAAGGATTAATATATCGTCATCATGAGCCCAAAATGGGTGGCAAGGAAAAGGACATCTGGTCAAGAATTCATGGCCGGTTGTCCTAAATTTTATCCTCCTCTCCCCCCACCCTTGCCACCCATTACGGTTCCCTTGTAGACATCATGTTTGATGAAAGATATCTTCTATGATTTCTACTCATCATTTAGGAAATTCCTCTAGGTTTTCTTTGTTTCGCGTTTAGGACTTGATTAAAACTTAAATGGATATTCAGCCTCTTTGCGACCATGCCAACTAAGGCACGTAAACTAAAGGCCGCGGCTCCGGTCGAACGAGGAACAGGATCACACATGCCAGAACGGATCCTGAAGAAGCTTAAGGGCTTCGACGCATACATGGAGAAGCTGCTCGATGACTGGAATGCGCCGGGCGTCGGCGTGGGCATCGTGGTGGACGACAGGCTCATCTTCGCAAAGGGGTACGGCTATAGGGATTATGGGAAGAAGCTTCCATTCACGCCCGCCACCCTATGCCCCATCGCATCCAACACCAAACTCTTCACGGCCATCGCTGCGGGGCTCCTCGTCGATGAAGGCAAGCTGACTTGGGACAAGCCAGTACGCGACGCCGTCCCCGCCATCCGCTTCTACGACGACGCCCTGGACAACGCCATCACCCTGCGGGATATGCTGGCCCACCGCACGGGCATCACCCGCCACGATATGATCTGGTACAGGTCGGATTTCACCCGCAAGGAGCTCTTCGATCGGCTTAGATTTTTAGAACCTAAGGAACCACCGCGGCAGACCTTCCTTTACAACAACATGATGTTCTCCGCCGTCGGATACATCATCGAACTTCAGTCCGGGAAAACTTGGGAGGAGTTCGTGCGCGAAAGGATCTTCAAGCCTTTGGAAATGAGCCGCACCGTTTTCACGATCGCGGACATGCTGAGTCAACCAGAGTACGGCGTTCCCTACACCGAAAAACGAGACACCATGGAGATATACAAGATCCCCTATTATGAGGAAATGGCAGGCGTGGCACCGGCGGGCGCGATCATATCCAATATAGAGGACATGTCCCATTGGCTCATCGCCTTAATGAATGACGGGCAGTATGGCGGCAAGCAGGTCCTCCCCCCGCACGTGCTCAAGGCAACGCTGGAACCTGCCATCGCGCTCCCCAATGACTTGGCCGAGACAAAGGGATTCTGGGAACTGATGAATGACGCGTACGGAATGGGGCGATGGACGGTCGTTTATCGGGGGCACCTCTTGGCATACCATGGCGGAGCCATCGATGGCTTTCACTCTCAGGTTTCCTTCCTGCCCCAAGAGCGGATCGGGGCGATCGTATTCGTGATCGGTGACCACTGCGGCGATCTCAACAACATCATAAGCTATAATGTGTACGAGCGCCTATTGGGTCTGGACCAGACCCCCTGGAGCAATCGTTGGCTTGAGGTCAGGCTGAAGGGGAAGGAGGCGGGCACGGATGCGAGGGCCAAGGCAGGCGCGGAGCGCGTCATGGCCACCAAGCCCTCCCATCCCCTCAAGGATTACGTTGGCGACTTTGAAAATCCAGCATATGGTGTCCTGAAGATCGGGATCAAGGACGGCATGCTCCATTTCGATTTTAAAAAGCTTCAGTTCCCCATGACCCACTTCCACTACGATCGTTTCGACACGCCCGACGACGAGCGATATGGCAAGTGGTCGGTTAACTTCCGTACGAATCCTCTGGGGGATGTCGACGGTGCGGTCATGTCACTTGACGAGACTGAGGCCTTATTCACGCGTAGGCCCGAAGCCCCAGACGCCGAGCTCCTGCATCGACTCGCGGGAACCTATGAGACGCCGACCGGTTTCAAGTTCCATGTGGTGCGGAGGGTGGAGGGTGGCGGCCTTTACATCGCGTTCCCCGGGCAACCTGATCAAAAACTCATCCCTTACAAGGGCCTCAAGTTCCGTGTCCCGGAGTTCTCCGATCGAGTTTTCGAATTCGTCGTCGAAGACAATAAAGTTAGGGCGCTCAAGGAGAGAGGACCCTCTGGAACGTATATGCACATACGGAGATAGTGGCTCCCATTTGCGGTGGATGCCGATAGGCTGTTTTTATACTATTAAATGATCCCTTATAGAATCTCCTTCTGTCTTGAAACGGCACACGAGTAGTTATCGATTCGATAGCCCTTCAGCATGAGGGTTGAGAACGCGATATGTCAGTCACAGAGCGAGAGAAACCACGATATTAATGTGGGCTAAAGTCGAGAAAGGCATATAAATACACATAAATACACATATATTATGGCGCATAAGACGATCACCATATCTGAGGACGCGTACCACGAGCTTGCAAAGATGAAGAGAGAGAACGAGTCCTTCACGGAGGTGATACTGAGGTTGACCTCGGAGAGGGGGAGCGCGAAGGCACTGCTGAGTTACTTGGAACGCGCGGGCCGCGGCGAGGAGTTAGCGAGGAATATCGAAATTGTGATGGGGAGGACAAGGAAGGCTAGATTGCAGAAGGTGACCTTAGGTTAGCGCGAGTGATCTGAATGGTCTGTCTTGACACGTCGGTTTTAATAGCTTTGCTGAGAAACGAAGACAACGCTATGAGAAAGCTCAGGATAGAGGCTGAGAGGGGCACCAGGATCTGCACCACTCCGGTTAACCTATGCGAGTTATATGCCGGTGCTTATGCCTCGCGAGATCGAGTAAAGGAGCTGAGGAGGGTGAGGGGCCTACAGGAGGTGGTGAGGGTCTTGGAATTCCAAGCCGAAGCATGTAAGAAATATGGGGAACTGGTCAACGACCCAGTCCTTAGGGAGAGACCTATAGGCGATTTCGATCTGATCATAGCGAGCATCTCCCTCTCACATGGTGAATCGCTGGCCACTAGAAACGTCGAGCACTTCCAGAGGATCCCGGAACTAACCGTGGAGCGTTGGTGAATGTGGCAAGAGCCGTTCAGACCTTTCACCATCGCATACCTTCATCTATGGATTGGTGCTACGTAAGCGTAATACACCAAACCGAATATCCCCATCACCGCACAAATACAATATGCCCCAAACGATAATGCTGGGTTGTACATCGGGTTCATAGTTAAAGGATAAAGTGGATGCATCTCTATATACAGCGGTGAGTCCAGTAAAACATGAAGCACGGTGCCAGAAGCCCCTGCAAGTATAAAGGGCACAGGTTTCCTATTAATATCCAGATCCAAGTGGAGCAACCCATAAAGTGGACGCAGAATGCCGTCGAGATTGAGCATCGCGTAACCGAGCACCACCCCTAAGAGGAGAGCTGCAAGGAACGTATGAAAGTACCCGTGCAGAGGGTACCGTAAGCCCATAATTAACACTAGTAATGGCTCAAAGTCGAGCACCACGTTTGCCAGCATGAACGTGGGTAAATACATGCGTTTGCGAAGGGGCAACCCCAAGGCCAAGGCTGGACCAAGATGGAAAGGTGTGAACGGCGTTTTATATCCGCCTTTCAAGTCATTGATTGGCGGATTTATCCATTGGCCATCAAGTACTTTGTAATCACTTGACACATAATGAGTTGGCTTATTATGAGAAAAACGCGATTAGATTAACTGGAATCATTACCCGAAGGCGGCCATTACCCATATTTTGGCATGATTTAAGTTCAAGACCCAGTTCAAACCTGTTCTATTCAATGGATTTATGTCGAAGTCGACCCCCGGTTATGGGCATGAAAGAGGGAGTGCTATTCGCGATCATAATGATTGGTAGCTTGGCCCTAAGCCCCGTAATCGCCGACAGGGGAGCCATACCCATCGATGATGTCATTCTGTATCAAGAGAGCCAAATCGCAGCCATAGCCTGGAAGGACGGCGAGGAGGTCCTAATTCTGTCATCTAGCCTTGGGGCTCCCAGGGCGTCCGATATCGCGCCATACCAACCTGTAAGGACATCGCATGCAAGGGCGTTGGAGATAATTCCGCTGCCCTCCATGCCAGAGGTCGAAGAGGGCAGCATGGAGGCATTCAGTAAGTTGTCCGAGATTGCGAGGATCCATGCCGGGAATGCCATAGGTCTCGCCGGAGGCTTGCTTGACGCAAGTCGGAGTGTGAGCATCGTCTATCACGAAATCATAGGGCTCCACGATGTAACTGTCGTCAAGGCCAAGGACGCCGATGAGCTCATCTCCTGGGTGATCGACTATGTCAGGGGCCACAGGCTTCCCATGCCCTCCGAGAACTCCATCGACGCCCTTGAGAGTCGCGTGGAGGATTACCTCGACGAGGGATACGAGTACTTCGTCTTCGACTACCTGAACCTCGGAAGCTCCATGAAGACCTTAGAACCCCTGGTCTACAGATTCAGGTCCGATGCCATCTTCTATCCGCTCAGGATATCGGGCATAATTGAAAGCTACAGCAAGATAACGCTCTTCCTAATAACTGAGGACAAGATCAGGCCCGAGAGCATCGAGGGAACGGGATTCGAGATAACATTCGAGGGAATGGTCGATCTATCCGAGGTGGAGGGAGCGGACGAAAGGCTCGCGGAGCTATTCGAGGGACAGGAGCGAGTGTGGCTTACAACGCTCATATGGATGGGGGACCTCAGTAGTCTTGATAGGGACCTGGGCATAACGATCGGATTCTCACTCGAACGGATCAAACCCGTACTGGTTTGGGCGACGCCCATAGTGGCCGCCTTTGCGCTCATAACGGTGCTCTACGTGAGGGCCTACGGGAGGGGTTCGAGATGAGCGTTTGGAGGACATATTCTTCCATGGTCCTGCTCGTCATGATCGGACTGGGCCTGATGATCCCTTCGGCAATCATCTTGGGCACGATAATCCTCACGCCATACTCAGGGAGGGCTTATCCGATCGAAATCGGAGCTGGCCTTTACATCGCATCGGCCCTAATGGCCCTCGCATCGATCCCACTGATAAACAAGAGGCTGACGGAAGGATATGCCTTGGGAATACTATCGTGCCTCTTGGCATTCTCAACGTTCATAATTCTACTCAGCTTGGTGGTCTTGGGGATGGGCCAATACGAATACTACAACAGATACTACCAAATGGTGATGCTTCTGATCGCCATCGGGGGCCTGGCATTGCTTCCGGAGCTCATAATATCGATACTCCTCACGGCAACCTGGGGAGAATCCAAGAGGCATCAAATGGCAGAAAAGGCGACGACAGAAACCTCGCATTAAATGCCCATATCAACAACGTAGTCGATTTACTACTAATAGAGTTATAAATTCTGGCTCGATTATCCAATATTACGGCTAGGTAGATTGGGCCAAGGACATATTATGGGCTTCGATCCGCCTCTCCGATGAATTGCCTAATCCTATTAGTTACTTCCCCTAGTACATGCCTGGGTATATTGCCGGTATCGGGATCGGGTTTGGGATATTCCTCAAACTCCATAGAAACATAGCCATCGTAGCTAATGGGCTTCATCATTTTTAATGTGCGGAGAAGGTTTTGGTTCTCGGGTGCGATGACGTCGTTGTGGACGTGGATGTGCTTGATATACTTGCCTATTAATGAAAATTCATGTTGCGTCATGTCGGAACGGTTCCAGACAACGCCCTTGTTCACGGTCTCGCTTTTATCCATGATCGACTTCAGCCACGGGGCGTTAAAGGGATGGCCCTCCTCTATAGCGGGAATGACATCATAGTCCTTTGCGAATTCCCCTAGCTCGTGAAGATTTGCAGCACAGCGGCTTATTATCTCTTCCGTCATCCCCAACACCTTCACTTTTGAGTAATCATAGGGTTTACCGGGAACGTGTATCGGCTCATCCACGGTGACGCCAGGTTGCCGGCTCAGAAAGACCCTTAGGATTTTTGCGCCGAGGTCCCGAGCCAAGAGCGCATTCGCCCTACCCGACTCGATCATGAATTCGCTCACGCCTTTGTCAGGTGAGCCAAGTTCGACCGAGGTAGCTATTGAGGCGATCTCAATCCCCTCGTCTTCGAAGACCTTCCTTATACGTCTCCTTTCATCTGGTTCCGTGAGCGATGAGATGTTATGAGCGTGGCCGATCTCCACCCTAATCTCAACTCCATCCACGCCAATGCTCCTGGCCAATGATGCCATTTGATCTACGCCATAACGAGGACACACAAATGTTAAGAAGCAGATTTTCATAATCGATTCAGCATATCCACTTGTGAGAGCCTTATAACATTTATCACCTTTCTGAAGGAATGGAGCAATCACGGCCATTCATGCTAACGATAAAGAGGTCAAGTTTGAATCTACTTAAACCTCATGACATTGGGCGAATCTCTATTAGACCCAGGCCACTATATGTTAATGTTTCACCGATGTTCACTTCAATGATGCCTGTTGTCCTTGTACCTGTTATCGCTTCACTACCTATGATCAATGTCACTGTAATAGGTTCGGTTACCCAATCAGGCAGTTTTCCATTTATTTTTACGGTAAATGTTAAGGTACCGGAGTCATAATAAAAGAGGGCCGTTGGGCCGAGTTTCCATCTGTTGGATTCCTTATTTCCATCGGTAATGAAAGCCATGCTCCCATGGCCGTCAATCCATACATTGTACCACCATCCGCCAGGGCTCGACCATCCCATGAATGTGATTTTGCCACTGCCATGAATATCGATGGCATTCCCACATCCGTCGCTGAGGCTTTCAGTAAAAAAACTAAACGAATAACGCGGTGCGCGTTCCTTATATCTTGCAGCACTTGCGTAATCTACCAAAAGTGACATCGCAAGCAATGCCATTAATATCATACACATCTTTTTCATGTTCCATACCTTACGTTTAGGTTTCGTTTTTGCGACTTATAATATTCCACTCAAAATATCTTACTCAAAATATCGCAATCAATATTGCCATTAAAAATTCCCCAATTCATATCAACACATGATGGAAAACGTAATGGATCTAAGATCGATATAATCATATCACGTTTCAACATGCAATGGCACAGGTCATCCCCCAAATGGGTTCTGTATGGAGGGTAACAAATGCATTGATTATGTGATCACATCTTAGAGCGCAGTATGGCCTCCACGAGCTCCATGGTCTTGACGGCGTCCACGAAGCTCGTCTCCGGTTGCCTGCCTTCCCTGACGCAATCCACGAAGTGCCTGTCCTCTGCGAAATAGCCGTAGTACTTCGCGAACTGCCCGCTTCCCGAGGCCTCCTCGGCCGTTATCAAGCGCCCCTCCTCCCTGTCATCGCTGTAGATGACTGCCTTCTCGTTGGGGTTGATGAACGCCGAGATCCCCTTCGCGTGCATCTCGAACGTGTGGACTCGCTTCCCAACCGCCCAGTTCGTCGCCAACAAGCCGGAGCACCCGTTCTTGAACTTAACAAGGGCGTTGAAGCTGTTGGCGTAGTCGGAGGAGCAGCTCCTGACGTCGCTGGCGACCTTTTCGACTTCGCCCCCGATCCACCTCAGGGTGTCGACCGCGTGTATGCCGTCACTCGTCAGGAGGTCAACGGCGCCGTCGAAAAAAAGATCCTGCCCGACCATGTTCTTGTAGTACGTGGACACGCACTGCATTATGGGCCCCCTCTCCTCGACGACGGCCTTTACCTTCCTCATCAGCGGGATGTAGCGCCTGTTGAACCCGACCATTGTCATGCAACCATTCTTCTCAGCTGTCAGTGCCATGTTCTTAGTTTGCTCAAGGCTCGCGCCCGGGGGTTTTTCTATGAAGACGTCCAGCCCCCTCTTGAGGCAATGGATCACGATGTCGAAGAGCAGGTGCGGCGGCATTATGATGAAGGCCAGGTCTAGTTTGTTCTGTTCCACCATCTCCCTGTAGTCCGTGTACCTCTTCTCAATCCCATATTTGTCGGCCGTCTCCTCGAGCCTCCCGCGGTCGAGGTCGCATATCGCCACAATGCTAACGTCCCCGAACTCGGCGAGGGAAGGGTAATGGACGTGGTTGGCCCACGAGCCAGCGCCCACCATGCCGACCTTGATCTCCTCCATTGCTGTGGTTCACAGTCGCTCGTCCGTCGATACTAATGTATTTTGCACCCAAGCCTTCAATATAACGCCCTAACTACCCCAAGGGACCTGTCCGTGGCGTCTACGGATTTTGCCCAATCCCTTTCCAGTCCCGTCAAGGCCCTGATGGCCCCCTCATAGGTGGCCTTGCTTTTGATGCCGATCTTGGCTGGGGCGCAATCTACCACGACGTCCACCTGCCTCAGCAGATCATCGAGGAAGCCCGAAATCTCGATGCCACCCCGCCTCATCTCCTCGGCGCGTTCCGGCATGGAGCAGTAGATTGGGATTTTCATGGATGCTGCCATCTTGACCCTCCAATATGCCACCACATCGGATATCCCGACGAGCTCCATACAAGACCGTTCTGTGCAAGAATACCGTGGGCAAGGGTTGCCCCGTCTGCCATACGAAGATCAAGAAGGAAGCTTACATGGGTGGCAGCATCTACTACTGCAAGAAGTGTCAGAAGATCTAAGAAGGAACCTTTTATCGATCCCTTTAGAATGTATAGCGCATTACCTTCTTGGTCTTGGATTTCGTTTTTACCTCCGCGAATCCGAACTTCTGAAATTGAGAGACGAGGCCCGTGTAGACGAGGGGATCTGGCCGTTTTCCATTGGACCGACTCGGATAACCTTCTATGATTTTTACCCCTTTGCCTTTGGCATAATCCATGGCGGCCTTGAGCAGCCGAGTTGAAACGCCTTGCCGTCGGAAGGGCTTGGCCACGAAAAAGCATACGATGGACCACACCGGTTCATCATCTATTCGCTTCAGCGTCCTGGACCTTTCCAGCCTATGGAAGCCTTCCCTTGGCGCTACTGAGCACCACCCGATCGCCTGGCCATCAGAGTAAGCCAATATACCGGGAACTTCACCTGAATCCACCAGGGCTTTCAGTGCCTTCATGTTCCCCCTTCCCCTCTCTCTCATCCATTGTGCCGCTGAGATCCTCCACCACATGCACCAGCATGCGCCACACACCTTGTCCCCCTCAAAGAGCCCCTCAAGATCCGACCACCTCTCAGGGGTCAATGGCTCAAAAACTAGGCGAGTGGCCATGCGCGGTTCCACATCCTCCTTCTAGGCAATGGATGGCTCATGCGATCCCGAGTTCCTTGAGTTTTCCATTCAAGTATAGGAAAGATGCCTTAGCATCCTCCTTCCTACCTTCGAAGTTATACCACCCTGAGTATTTAGCGTCCCTCAGCATGCGCAGGAACTCCTCAATGTAGTTGTCGCCTTCACCGAGGGGGACGGGTTGTCCACGGGATTGTCCCGGCATTGCCTTCGAGTCGACGAGGTGAGTGTGGAAGATCTTGTGACCCCAGCCATTATAGATCAGGGCCTCGGTCAACAACAGCGATGTCCTGCCGCTGGTGTGGATGTTGACGCCGCAATATTCTGAATCCACCTTTTCGACGATCTCCATCGCGTTCCTCACAACACCTGTGACGCGGCTGTGCGTGATGTCCACCGCAAGCTTGATGTCGCATGATTCGGCGTATTCGGTACATTCCCTTAAGCCGCGAACTATGATATCGATCGCCTCCTGCGTCGTCATGTGCCTGGGTTTATCGGAGCAGGGAAATGGCCGGACATACGGTTTGCCAAGCTTAGTGGCGAGGTTTATCACCTTCCTCAGGACCGTCATGTCATCCGGCACGGGGAGATTTGTGTTCTCTCTCGATGAGCCCGGCGGCATGAGGAAGTCGCTCGAAGGCGACAGGCAGACCACCTTTACCCCATACTCGTCCAGTTCCTTCGCCAATTGGTCCAGATCCCCCTCGCCGAGGGGCAGCGCATTTTGGTCAAGGTGGAATCCAACTGGGGTCCCAAGGGCATGCATCACTATCTCAACTCCCCCATATCCCGCCCTCCCTATGTCCTCAAGGGACCTTTTACGCGGCCACTCCCTGTACCCCCAAAGGCTAGACGATATTTTGGGCATTTCTCTTTCGCTTCCCCATTATGGCATGAATGCAATCGGTAATAAAATTATCCTGGGCATCACTAGACCGCTTCCGCGATAAAAATAGCGTCCTCAAGTTCATCGGGCGTCCTGAGGGATTTCACTCCCCCGTTTACGAAGGTGCCGATCGGAATGGGGCCGCCGGTCCTCGGATCGATCCAGAACGCATTCACCTCCCTTCCGCCGGCGATTTTCCCCGTATCGATTTCAAACGACGCTCTGCTGGCCAGATAGGCCATGATCCATCTGCCGCCCCCATGACGGGCTGCCAGGTTAAGGACCTCACCATCGGTTTGACCCCCGCCCTTGAGGATCGACTGATCGGGGACGAGATCCCACCATCCCTCACGATCCATTATCACTTTCCTCAGGACCCCCATCTGTCTGGCACCGGTCGCATCTAGTGCGTCCCTCCACGTTGGGAGCACGCGCCAGCTGTCGTTGTGCCCATAGCTGTGATGGCCCCCGGCCAAATATGAATAGTAGGCCTGCCTGCGGATCCATAACGGGGTCACCTCGAATCCATACTCGGTGCCTTCCTCGTAGGCCCCTTCGGCCATCACTACTGGCTTCACGGGCCTCAGATCGTAATCATTCGTCACCATCGGATAGATCAAGCGGACATCCTTCCAGGTCTGAATTTGATTGAATGCCAGCCAGCACTTGTCGTGAATGAAGCTGGACGAGTATGGTGCCGGATCGGGTTTGAAAGTGATGACGTGGCGTCCGCCGTCTCCTTCCCGAAGGCCTGCAGCCAGCTCCTCGAGGATGGGTACATACTCCTGGTCGGCAACGGGCGTCATCGACCAGATTATATTTGGGAAATCACCATACCGTCTGGCGACCCACCTCGCCCATTGGCGGGCGTTCTTGGAATTCATGTAGGTCCCGAACCTGCGGTGGTAGAGCGTCATCGAGATAACCATGCCGATATCATTAGCCAGCCACATGACTGAATCCACGTTCTCGAAATACGCCTTATTCGGCGACGTGGGATCGTTATCGATCCAAGGCATTTCGCCATTAACGTTTGGGTGAATGGGCCCTTCAACGCCCAAGAGCATCGCCTGGACGACGCTAAACCCCTTGCCCTTCACATTTTCGAGAATGAGCTTGGCCTCCTCTATAGAATATTCACGGAAGATCTGCCATTGGGTATTGCCCAACCAGAAGAAGGGAACATTGTGCTGATCCTCGAAATACCTCCCATTATCACTTACCCTTATCGGAAAAACTGGTTCTCCTTTCATGGCCTCTTGTACCCCTTCGAGCTAAATACAGATCGAATATATGGATTATCAGGGCAAGATTACAATCATCATGATGGCCCGATCTTCGTTCCTTCCAAAAAATGCCTCCCAGATTTCAAAGTATTTGGGATCTATGCCGTATAAAGTGTCTCTACATACCTTGACTCAATGGACATTAAGATTGAAAAGGATGACATGATTGCTAGATGGTCGTGTTTTAAACAAAGGATGAGATCGAGGGTGTACGGCTCCACTTTTCGATGGCCTATGCTGTGCCGAGCCAGAAGCTAGCCAATTCCCCGAAGTAGGCCAATATCGTGAAGACTATGAGCCTTGATGTGAACGTCAGTATCAGGAAGGTCCCCAGACGCGCCTTCACCATCCCGCAGATGAGAGACAAGAGCTCCACAGGCAGCACCGGGATTAGCCCGAAGATCGTGTAGAGGATCCAGCCGAACCTGCTCCACAGGCGCGTTATCTCCATGAATCTCCCTTCCGATATCCTCTTCGTCACGAACGGCCTTCCCAGATAGTAGGCTATGGCGTAGTTGGCCATCATGCCGACGGTAAATCCGCTCGTCGAGGCCAAGATCAGCGGTATCTTCGGCAATCCGAGGAGTGCCGCTGCAACCACAAGGGCCGGGCTTCCCATCGGGATGAGCGTCCCAGCGAGGATGGTTATCAGGAAGATGCCAACGAGGCCATAGTTGGCTACGAAGGCCCTTGCATCCGAGACATACCAAGTGCTCCCTACGTTGATGGATTTCAAGAAGAAGAGCATTATTATCCCGATCACCGCTACAATCGCCCCGAGGACCAGGGAGGACTTCACCCACGGCAACTTGAGCAGGTCGGAGAACTTGGTGGAGGGGTCATGCGGATCCCCGCGCTCCTCCTTGCCAAGGCCTTCTGAGACCGGTCGTCCTCCCTTGCTCGTTTCGGAACCTCCTCATGCGTTTAGGGGGGTAGCTCCACCATACCCCTTTCGGGTATCTCGTCGTGATCGTAACGTAGGCATTTACACCCTTACTTCGCGAGAACATTATTCTTAACCGTATCTACCATAAATATCGGATTCTGAAGTCAAGATTTATTGGTAAGATCGACAGCGTTGGGCCTTGGAAGCCATGAGGCCGGTGCGATGCTAAGATATTCGAGCCTTCCGGCGTTCCTGCTACTCCTCACCCTCACATCGGCCATCCCCCCCTCAAGTGGCTCCGATTTCAGCTCCTACTATCAATACGATCCATCCACCCCGCTGAATGCCGATGAGGGGATCTTCCAGGAGGCCGACAGATACTTCGTCATGAAGGTCCTTTACGATAGCGTGAACGGCGAGAGGGTTCCCGCCCTCATCTCGGTCCCAAAGGGCGACGACGGGCCGTTCCCATGCATCCTGTTCCTCCACGGCTACGGCGGCGAGAAGGAGGACATGTTGGACCTTGCGGCGATCGCGGCCGATGCGCGATATGCGGTCATCGCGATTGACGTCCAATATCACGGCGAGAGGCGAAGGGCCGGCGCGGAGCTCTACTCCGCGAACATGACGAGGACGAAGGACGGCTTCATACAGACGGTGATAGATGCCAGGAGGGCCCTGGACTATCTCGAGACCCGAGGGGACATCGATAATTCGAGGCTCGCCTTGGTCGGCGGCAGCATGGGGGCGCTGATCGGGGCCATATTGGGGGGAGTGGAGCCTCGCCTCAGGGCATGCGTCCTGGTTGTGGGCGGGGGCAACATGACCCTGATGGTCCAGAGGAGCCAGCACTTGGCGCTTCCCGAGATAAGGGACTATCTCGAGGCCAATAACATATCATATGGAACGGTCCAGGAGGCGATGGATCCGGTGGATCCCATCAACTTCATCGACGCGATCTCCCCCAGGCCCCTCATGATGCACAACGGCAAGTTCGACGACATAGTGCCCGCGGAAAGCGGTCAGCTGTTATACGAGAGGGCGAAGGAGCCAAAGGAGATCTACTGGTATGATTCCGGCCACGACGTTCCGCTGGACATCGTGGTCGTCAGGACGCTGGACTGGCTGGAATACCATCTGCGTGGAAGGGCCTTCGCCAAGTACCAGTCGCTATACTACCTTTCGAAGTATTGGATCCTCTTCGCTTTGACGGTCATCGCGGCG
>Ga0315310_10001202_pt1 | contig 16288 bp, 6 predicted proteins | sample TDP5_MG_FD_203630 | JGI IMG/M metagenome (GOLD analysis project Ga0315310, IMG submission 203630) | Freshwater sediment microbial communities from Lake Towuti, South Sulawesi, Indonesia - TDP5 | ecosystem: Environmental > Aquatic > Freshwater > Lake > Sediment | place: Indonesia: South Sulawesi... | reverse complement strand
ATGGCTTTTACTCCATCGTGGGATAGCTGTAATGCGGTCTGGTTAAGTACCCTTGCGGTTTCTAAGTATGAAGCATCATGTTTCTGCTTATCCACTGTAAAACAATTGGAAATACTCGAATCCATCAGGTAATCAAAGATGTCATTTTTTGGGCCTGGTTGGTAAAGCAAGTTCAATAATTGGCGAACACTTAAAAGATCTTCCAAAATCGATTTTGAGTTAGTATGCGGGAGAGAATTATTTAGATATTCGATAAATAGCGGATCAATCCCTATTTGTTCCGTTAGTTTTAGGAACCCTTTCCCAAATTTAGGCGTAATTTCGTTCAAAGCCAGTTTAAATTGATCTTCAGTAAAAGAAAATGATGATTTATCGGTTTGTGGATTTGGTAACTGCCCCTTACCCTTGTTTTTAATGTAATCTATGAGGCTCCCATAATTCCCATTATAGTTCATGCCATCATCGAAGAGGTAAGCAATGCCATTCCCTGCCCCTGAGCGACCAATTGTCGCCATTAGTTTTGCCATACTTTCCTCGAAAGTTGGGCTGTTCAATGACGTGATATTCATAATAAGATGTTCATCCTTCCAATTATTTTTTTCCACCATTGTTTTCGTAGACCAATCCGTAGGCAATTTGTCATCAAATATTTGCAGCGGTCCGCCGCCAATTCCAATGTAAGGTTTATAGGTGCCATTTACACATTCAGGAGTGGGGGGCATGTAAATTCCATAAGGCATAAACATATCGGCGCTTTGGTTGAAATTCAATTGAAGTACACCATTATAGGTATCATAAGCTAGCCCATTGAGAATCGTTGTTTTGAGTCCAAGGTAATTCATAAGTGTGCTGAAAAGATCACCACCGGGTGCAACACCTGTCGCCCCTAAGAAACTCGACAGATTTATTTCAAGGGGTAAATTGAGACAAATGGAAAGAGGCATTTTATTTAACTTAAGATCGATGGATCCAAATATTCCCAGAGGAAGAATTCCCTGAATTGCCTGAGTAATTAGTGCACCCAATCCAACGCCCAATGAAAAATTAGAATTTTTCCGGAGATCCCCTGTAAGCCGAATTGTTCCACCCGCAACCACTTGACCTTTGCTGAAATCCCCTATAGATTGGCCTTTACCCATCATAATATCATGAGGAAATCCAAATACTCCAAAAATTTTATCTCTCCATTTTGAGTCGGCGAGAGCGGAACTGTTTGGCAGATATAGAAACAATTGATTTGTGATGAACTCTTTTTGGAGTAGTCCGCTCCCGCGTTCGACATTCGGGTGCCAAGTTAAATTAACTTTCTCAGCATCTGGATTATAACTACTTTTTAAGAGCGTAATATCCAAATTTTTTATTCCCAATTTATCTTTTAATTTCATGAACATAAAAGCGGAAAGTGCTCCATTGTGGAAAAGTTCCTCTGTCCACTTTTTCTGTCCATTTTGGTCAAGGATATAGCTACCATTTATTTGTTGGGCGTCCCGAATAAAATTTCCATTTGAATCATTATAATTCTGAATATCCAGAATACTCGGTTGCACATCAAATAGCTGATTAAAAAGGTTTGCGCCGCCTACTCCAGCGGCACTACTCATACCTCCTAATAATGAAGTCATATTAAGTAAACTTGAAAGGTCCAACCCTAATTCTAAATCTAATGGAAAGCTGATACCCGGAAAGTCGAGCGAAGCACTGCCTTTAAGATGCATCAGACTTTCACCGGTATAAGGATCTTTTGTGCTTTTGGTTCTTAGAAGCGTACCAATCATTTGGCCAAGCGCACTGGATTGACCTTGTCCCCATCTATCATTAAAAAGATAAATCTTAATCTTCAAATCGAGTTGCTCACTATTAGGTCGCACGCGTAAAGGATCGATTTTAAGCCCTATTACACGAGTCCAACGTCGTCCATCATATTTAGGTTCTGGATATAGATTTTGCGAAGCGTTAATAGGCTTACTTATCCAATTCAAGATTGTTTGCTTTTCTCGTTCATACGGTAAGCCTGCTTTCCAGTATACTGTCATGTCAACTCCTGGAACAAGCATATCAAAAGAGGGATCCAGGTTTTCCACTTTTAATGTAATTTCTAAAACAGTCTGATTTTCATTGCTCTCAGCCGAATTACATTCTATCCCCTTCAAACTCGAAAGTAATTGATCCCATTTAAACTCTAGGGACCCATCAGGTTTAATAGTATAAAATTTTCTAAAATAATTCAGCACATTCAATATAGGCACGATGGCCGTTTCCATGAGAATTGGGATTGTTAATGAAGTTGCAAATAGGACAATTATTATTATCGCGCGAATTCTACCTACTGCCATAAAATTTTCCTCTATTTAATTAATTTCCTATGACTTGACAATCCTAAATCAGAAATTATATTACCAACCGGGTCATTTGGAAATTTTTTTATCAATTTTTTAATACTCCACTCAAGTGATGCTCACTTTTACCTAAAAAAGGCTAAATAAGAAGGGGAGAGATATCAATCCTACGATGATATTCATTCCCTTAAACATTTAAATTATTCTATAGTCTTTTTTATGTTATAAAATTTACTGTCATATCAGAGAAACCTGAAAGGTCAGAATTTCCCGATAAAATAATAATCAATTATAGAATGTAAAGAAACCTTTCTTCAGGCATCGAACCTTTAAAAAAAGAGAAAAAGAGAATTTTTATTTTTCAATTTATTCTTTTTTGACTACTGCTTTTGCTTTTAATTCTTCAACTAACTGTTTAAATCGATCTTCACCGATAAGACTCTCGATAAATTCTCGTCTATCCTCGGGTCCTAATTCTTTTATTTGTTGTATTAGGATTGGCTTCTCTTCTGGTCGCACTCCCACTTTATCGAGTTCCATCGAAACAATTTCCATTGGTATCTCAGGGATTTTCTCGAGTTCTTCTGCGGGACGTTTTGGAATTACTTTTTCGATGGGAGGTGGAAGCTTCTTCTCAGGCGGGGGTCTCAATACAACTCCAACTACTTTCAAGAGTTCTGTTGCCTCCAAAAATATGAGGTGATCGCGCGATTTCATGACCCCAGCGGCAACTTTTTTATCTTTCGAGATTTTATCAATGGATTCCTCGATTTTACGAATGACATAAGGTGTTGTTAGGAACTTATAACTCTTATAAGAATAATAACCACCGACTGCCGCCGCTACGACTCCAAGGATGATATAGAAATAGACTGATAAAGGCCCTAAGAATCCCTCCGATTCTACAGTTAAAAACGGACGATCATCACCTTGTAATTCTGATATTTTCCACCCGTCTTTAGCGGTTTTATAAATTGGATCGGGCGCACTATTAATTGCAGCGCTCAGCCGGTATTGCCCCGGAGCAATCCATTGAAATAGACTAGGCCATGTATCAAATATTACTTGATAATGCCCTGGTGCGTATTCTTCCATCGAAGTATTATGATAGTTCGTTCCTTCAATTGTCCAATTTATTTTACAACCCGTTACATATTCTCCGGTAATTGGATCTATTACTACAAATTGAATAGGATGATATTTCCAATTACTTTGACTATAGGTCATTGACATCGGGGTAAGCGGAATGAGCGCAAGTGGTTTATGCCCTATACGAATTGGGACAATCCAAGTAGCCCCTGAAGGGTACTGGTCTAATTCGTTATAATAATTGGTTTTAAAAGGTTTAATCCGCAGATAAAATGGATTATCCATCCAATCCGACGAATTGATATATAATCTATTCAAATCAATATTTAAACAGAAAATTCCGTTAATTGAATTATTGGTCCACCCCTTAAGGCATGTTTTTCCCGCATAGCGTAGTTCCCAATACATATTTGCAGTATAAATTGAACCACCATTGCGGGGTGAATAATCAAAAAGAGTAACATTTATTGCAATTGTATGATTTGCGATAGTTCTGAAGGTAGAACTATATGGAATATATACCCTTGGAACACCTATATTCATAATATCTGCAATTCCATTGTAGTTATAAACCGAACTTTCCATAAAAACACCTGCAATTTTTTCCGGATTCAGCCAAATAATGCGTTGTTTTAATGCCAAAGGTCGTTCCAAAATTAAAATCGAGTGATTCATTCTTATACCTTGGAAATCTATCACATAATCACCCGCAGTCAGTCCCACTTTAGGATCACTAGTATTAAGGATGGCGGTGTATCGCCCGGGTTGATTCGTTTCATATAAAATCCCTTTTATTTCAGATGTTGTGACTCCTGGGTTCGTAATTTTATATTGTAAAGAGATTCCTGATTCTCTAATTTCATCAATACTATCCCATGCATTTATGGTGAAATTTAACATATCCCCCCAATAATAGAATGAAGTCATTTTATCTGAACCGTAATAATTTGCATCAAGGAAAGTAGGAGTCCCGGAAGGATATTCTAGTGCAATGGTTAGTTCGACTCTATTTGGCTTTATGGTGATATAAAAATCGCCATGAGCTCTTTGATAGGTGATTTTTGTCATCGAACAATTTTTTATAGATGCTAGGACTTTTATTTGGAGTAAGATGTCCATGGGAGGATAATCATAATCTCCTAATCCAAGGCTGACTTTTGTCCAATTAAAATCATAGTAGAACCAACCCCATGTTTTATTATTTCCTAGATTTTCGCGATGGGGGTCAGGACGACTATCTGGTAAATTGGTGGTTGAGTCAACATGTTTCCAATTCACAGCCGTAGAGGAAGAATCCCCAAAATACTTAACAGGTGCTCGCGGTTCATTATATACATATGAACTTACGTTCCAGGCATCACAACTCGCTAAAAGTGTGGAATTAAACCCTACTCTACCACATTCTTTACTATCATTATAATACCAAATATATAATCTTGTAAGTGGCTGCGAACTATTATGCCACCAGTACCACGTTGAGGATGATTCTGGGAGAATTCCGGTGGCTACTCCCCTTGGTAACTCGACCTCAAAGGAAAGACAAGCCAGATGATCATCATAATCCCCTATGATCCCGTTTTGCCCCTTGTCAGGAAATAAAGTCATGTATTGGGGTTCTGTAATCCACCCCCACTCATTCTTCTTGAAAGTCGTTGTTATATTGATATAATATTTTCCATACGACTCTGATGGGAAAGCATTAATTGGAATGGTTATGATACTAAAATATTCATTATAAAACCCACTTACTTGGTCCAAGGTTCCATTCCATTTATATTGTGGATCATTCTTTCTTGCTATATCTCCCCCACACCAGTAAGTTAAATTTTGTTTAATGATAGCCCATCGAATTGTAACAGTTTGATTCCAAGTATCCGGCTTTCCATCTAAGGGGTAAAAATCAGTAATTGGGAACCCCCACTGGCGATTATTGATTTTCTCAGAATCTAGGATACCGGTATTTCCTGGCTGATGAGCCCAAGTATTATCAACCAACGAAACTTTCAGATATAGAGTTTGACCTGCTTCCTCCCTCGTATCAATGTATTGATCTTTATATTGAGTATCCACAATTAAGTAAAACCACCCCGTAATTTGATAGATTGAATAGACCTTATTTAAGAAGGTGCTATTGCCATATAATTTAATAATAAATGTTCGATTACCCGTCATTCCCATCCATGTTGAAGAATTAATCCATTTATTACTAATTTTCCCTGAGGTATCAAGATCAATTTGATATCCATTTCCATTCTTGATGAGTACTTCTGTTTTGCTCCCAATTTGGGTAGGGTTATTTCTCTTTGGATAATAGAATGTGATAGTCGCATTTTCAAGAGGTAAGCAAGGTGATATCACTGGATCTGTAATATTAACACTAATTCGAAGCGTTGCACCCGAAATCACATAATTTGAGGTTAAATTCGAGTCTTTCTGCAAGAAACTAATACTACTTACAGAAACATTGTGAATTATGCATATATAATGTGCAGCAAACCCCACTTCATCATTAAAGGCATCCGTATCCAGCCATTTGACTATTGCTATATAATGATCATTCGCCAATGCAGTAGTTGAGATATTCCAATAAGGCATAATATAGCTCTGTGCTGGCTGAATGGTCGTATTAGGATAAATTGGGGCTACAGGTGATCCATCTGGTTTCGTATAATTTACCCAAATGACAGAGCTAGCGCTGTACCGAGTAGCGGTCGTGAATCCGATCCTAGTTTTATTGTTAAACCCTGTGTAATATTCGTATTTTATTTGATTAATTTGATTTGTTACATTGAAATTGGTAATTTTATTTGGCGAAGTACAAGTAACTACCCAAGTACCCGCTGCATCCGCCGTCGTCGTACTGATACTGATGTTCTTCATGCTTTCTGCTGTAGGAATTGTCCGAAAGTTGATGTTACGATAAAGCGAATCTATTACACTCGACACATTCCAATCATTGGACGCCCAATTTGGAATACTTGGGATCGCAATAGTATAATTCCACCCCGATGAAATTGCATTCACAAAGTAATTAATTTTCCAAGTCACTGTGTTAGTCCATCCAGTCAGATCTGTCGGTAAGCTAAAAATTGGAGTCACAGTTTGATAATGGCTAGCAGCATAGAATTTTATCTCTACGGAAGATAACCAAATTTTGGCAGTTGAGGTAGTATTCAACCAAAATCTACTTGATGTGGTAATGGTTTGCCATGTACTATAATTCATGAGCCTATTCGTATGTTCTGATCTATAATCCCACGGAATTAATGCATTCCCATGCTCTTCATCATAACAATTTAATTTTGCAATGGATGCATTTACATGAGTTTGGATAGGGAATATTGTATCATCTATCCATATGGATTGACCAGTATAACCTTTGGCATACCATCCTGAAGCAGTAAATAGAATTCTAAATGTGATATTAAAAGTAATTGGTCCTGGATTTGCCCCTATATCACCGCTAATTGTTGCCCAATCCAATTTTTTGTAGGCCCAACTATCTCGAGTGAGATCTGTGGCAATACTATACCGGTGGGGAGCTTTAGAATTTATAATAACATCCAGATAAAGACTATTATCGGCCGATTCTCCCGAAAGAAAGGATAATGGCATATAGTAATAAAATTGGCAATAACCGTTAGTTGCATTTCGTCTATTAAAATTGATGGTCTGAGTGAGATCAGGGCTTACATCTGCCCCATAAATTTGCGGCACAGTCGCATTTAATTCCACCCCATCCAAATAAAAGAACAAATAATCGCTATCTTCATTGTTATGATCGCTGTATGAGTCACTACACCATGTATGTGTATCCGTTGTTTGGCCATCATCCACATCCATACGGACCACCAATTTGAAAACAACCCGAAAATTGGATCCGCCGGTTTCTTGGTGGAATAACCCGGCTTTTGTTAAATTATATACTGGCGAGTGAACCCAACCCGAATCCCCAGGATTGGTCCCTGCATTACAACTCCAAGTTATTACTTGCCGATCAAGTAATTGTTCGCTTGCTGTATAAACGCTAAAATTCAACGTAAAATATTGGGGGTCGGTATCCCATGAGGGATTTCCATTACCCTTATTAAAATCTGTCGAATAATATCTGTAATCAAATTTGAGGGAGGCGTTTAAAACGGGGAAGGTATTGAATGAATAAGTATACGTAGTTTGGAATGTTACTGTATAGACTTGAGGGGTACCAGCGGCCTGAGCCGCGGCTTCTGTATCTGCAATGTAAAACATCCATGCCCCATCCCGGTTATTCTGAATGGCGGAACTATTTACTTTTGAAACCCGCCAATTAGCCCAACCTTGGGTTCTGGAGGGTTGGGGAGTTCCACCTGGCGGAGTTCCCGTTGTATATTTATGGGGAGTCCCCCCTCCTAAATCAGTAGAGTTTGTCCAGTGTGTGGAAGCACCAAAATCCCCTGTATTATCTGGATCTGTTGAAGAGGATTGAGGAGGACTTGCAGGAGTATAATAGGCTGAAGCAAACCGAAAATCTGCGGCATTACCGTGAATAGCTTTATCTTTTGGATATGATATATCTGTCCCAATACTGATTGCGGGCCCTGTATGGATCGGATCTTCATTTTTAATCCAGTTTGTAAGCCCGCTATTGAAATTTCCATTAATCATCCAATCCTTTTCTTCGAGTATATCATTAACGGTAAGATCCAACCGTGTGCCAGTCCAATAGCCAGTGCCTGGAAGATCAATTATGAAAGGAAAGTTTTTTGTGGCGTTTCCGCCAGTTAAATCTCTCCTCCAAAGAGTTTCTTGAGCGATTCGGGGAGTGCCGGATCCTGTATATGTAGAATAAGTCGGCGGAGGCCCCTTTGCCTCAAGTTTAGTATCTTTTCCCTGCGAAATCGGTTGAGAAGTAGTTATTTCGCGTGATTGATAAAAATCCAATTTAATAAAAAGATAACCCATTGTGCTAATTATTAAGAACGCCATAAAAATTAAAGCAAAGAAGATTTTTCGATTTCTTCTCCTATTTTCAATCAATTCCATCACAACTAATGTTTTTTTCAATTTTTAATAGATCATATTGTCTCTCTCAACTTTTAGAGGGTCAAATATTGATATAAATGTCTTTTGAAATTTTTTTATCTATAAATGTCTTTTGAACCCGGGAGAGAAAGAAACTTTGTAGATTTTTAATTGAGAACTTCTTATAGCTTTTGTATAAAAATACCTCTAAAATACAGATAACCACAATAATGATAAATAAAACTATTAGATTTGAATTAAAAATATGAGGCACATAGAAACTCAGGGCGTATAAAACCCAAACTTGATCAATTATCCATTTCTCTGAAGAAATAGGATTCCCATCTTGAGAATATTCATAAAAATAACCGCCATTTAATGAATCCCACATCATTTCTATGATGAATTTAAGATTAGCTATAGTATAATTATGAATAAACCTTGTAGTGTTGTTTGATAATTCTAATAATGTAAAACTATAAATTTGAGTTGACTGTGTTGAGGGATTTTTGGAGGATTTTGTGCCATCGGAATAAATAATATCGAAAAATCCAGTATGGAGGGGATCCCAAAGATCATAAATTAATGAACTGCTAATATTTTTAATATATTGATAATAGGTCTTATTCCCGGTTACGAGATAAAGATCATTTAGTGCAAGAACCGCCGAAGTTTGAACAACGAGATAAGTCGATTTATCAATCAATGTACCATTTAGAAAGGAACTATAATAAAAGCATTGATTTATACCATTCCATAAATATTTATAAAGATAATTTATGGTTTTTATAGCGTATTCAAGAAAATAATTATTGGAAAAAAGGTAATATCCTTTAATTAGGGCTGAAATTATCCAAAAATCATAATAGCTAATAGTAAGATCCTCAGGATTACTCCCGTCTGTCTCAGATAATTTCGAGAAAATAAAATATGTTTTATTCCATAATTTTTTAACAAGAAAATTCAGAGTTTTATTGGCTAAAATGAATATTTCGTATTTTTTTGTTAATTCAAAATTTTTAAAAAGGGCAAGTACGCACCAGGCTTGATAGCCTGCATCTTTAATAGTGGGTAATTTATTAGGTTCAACATTCAAAACATTTCCTATTTGATTAGTGCAATGATAAAAGCCCCCATATACGGTATCCCATAAATGATTAACAAGGAAATTTATAGCTGACTCAGCTAAGTCCCAATATACTTGTTCATGAAGATTCAAATAAAGATTATAAAAAGCTAAGGCTGAAAAAGCCTGGAATGAAGCATATTTCAGAGTAATCGGGTAGGATCCATTAGATTCGCATGATTTAAAGAAGCCACCGTAATTATTATCCCATAAATAATCTATTATAAAGTTGCCCCCTTCTTGAATTCTCTGTTCTATTAAAAATGCATCATTTTGCTGATCATTCGCCAGATTTACATTATAACTAATACTTATGAGAAGGAAACAAAAAAAAACTAAGAAAGAAACTCTAAAAAATTTGGATTTCATGGTTATTTTCCAATTTTATTGCAAATATTTCTGAATTTGGTAAAATTGCATATTTTCTAATTAATCTTTTTTATAAATATCTTTTGAACTATTATTTATTATCCAGATCAAATATTTATTAACAATTTACTAAATAAGATCTGTAAATCCGTTTAAAATTAGTAAGTATGTATATTAAGAATTAATTATTACGGTGCTAAATTGAATATAGAAGAAAATTCAATAGAGAAAATTCAATTTAAAGAAAATTATTTACTAAATATTTTAAAAGCATTTATGAACTATTTTAAAAATACAGCATGTCTTATATTTTCTCCCAGAAAAACGATTAATAAGATAATCGCCAACCCAATTTCAATTAAAAATTTCTTTCTTATAATTATTTTTTTTGGGACATTACGTTTTATCGGGGAATATTATTATTGGTTATTCATAGTCGAAGGAGGAACGCCTAATCTAATTAACCCGATTAATATTATCGCAGGTTGGACTCAAATTTCTCTATTCTTTCTTTTAGGCGTTCTTTTTTCCATTGTTTTCCTTTTAGACTTCTTATCTACTAGAATAACTAAAACTAATTACCACTATAAAGCATTAATTTCAATATTTTCCCATATTCTGCTGTTTTATTTCATCGTTTCTGTAATTGATATTTCCTTAGAATCTGCCGGAATTGTCACTTTTTATCATTACCCCAAAATTATCATAGGATTGTTTACAATCGATTTGAGCGGTGTATATATTACCATAGGTCAAATTTTTATGGTTATTATACTTAGTTATTTAACATTTGTTTCTATTCTTGTTGTTTATAAAAAAATCGCCAATGCAATACTGGCTACATTGATTTCGGGCATATTTTTCAACTTAATTATGGCTTCTCAAATACTCCTTGGAAATATTAATGAAAATCTATTGCTCCATAAAATTAGTAGCATAGGCTACCAATTTTATTGGTTTTCTCTCTGGATGATTGATAACATTTATTTCATTTTAATATTGATTCCATTTTACCTAATTTATTTGTTTGAGACCCAAAAGATTTTCAAGTTAAAATTAAGTTCATTTCCTTTTATGGATTTTGTAATTTTTTTGGTTTTATTAGCAATTGGATACGTTGTTGCAGGAAAACAACTTCAAGGTACAGAAATTTTCATTTTCATTTTTGTTGCTTTTCTTATTTGCTTAAATGCTTCATTAAATAGAAAATGGGGAGATAAAGAAAATAATATTTCAAGAAATGAGTATTTTCTCCTAAACTTCTTTATTATAAGTCTTTCTCTTTGTTTGGCAGGATTAATATCACTTTTTTCTATGCTAATGGCACTTATTTTGAATTTATATTTGATAATATTTACAAGCTATAAAATTAAACTAAAACAAGAATTAGTAAAACGAATTCTACATCCAATTATAAAATATTCATCGTTCTTTTTCCTTATTGCCGTAGAAATAACCCCATTCAATAAATCGACTGAATTTCCTTTCAGCTTTCCTTCAGTAACTATATATCTCTGGGCTTTAGGAGTAATAATATGTATCTTTTTCTTATCTTTGTTTAGTAATAAATATTTTAAAATGGATGAAAATCCATGGCTCATTTGAGGAAAAAAATAGTTGTCGTATTAACCATAGTTAGTCTGGTCTCGGTATCTTCCGGTTTATATTTTTGGTTACAAAATAATCAAAAAATAACAGCTAATCGAAAATTGACAGCCATTGAAATCTTATCATATCTTCCAAATTCAATTCATATTTTTGTGTATCATAATGTTGACACTCTAAAAAATTATTTTGATTCACAAACAATTCTAAAAATGTTTCTTCTTTCTAATAAAACATCTATTGATGCATTAGATGGAATTATTCTTACTAATGAAGGGACTTATCTAATTCTAGATGGGTTAATCTTTAAAAATGGAATGAAAATTGAAAAGCAATTCCTATCCATGGACATTAAGATTGGTGATAAAATAAGAACCTTTTTCGGGAGCAATAACCAAATCGACACATTAGGCTATGCAGATAATGAATCAACCTTGATAAATTCTTCAAGTTATTTATGTGTTACAATTAAAAATGGAATAGGATTCGCAACTGCGGTGTTTTCCGTTCTTCCCTCGACCAAAAACTATGATTTGCTAGAGGTGATAGGTATTTCTTATTATGGCTACACTTCAATTAATAACTATTATTACTTAAATTTTACAAGCAATATCTTAATTCATGTCGGTGCAGGTGAATTAATGAATTTCACTCATACTCAAAAATGTGTAGATTTTTTTATTAACGGTGCTGTAATTACACCTGAATCAGAGATTTCACTAAGACAAGTAATCCGTGCAAGAGCAGAACAAGTAGGTTCTATAGGTGCTAATTTTTTATTTAATAGCATTAAAAATAGAGAACTATATACATCTCCCCTTCTGGCTGAAAATGTCAGTATGGGAACTTCTGATAGGTTTGGGAACATTGCCTCATATGGGATTGTTGCTAAGGCATTGCAGCGATACAATTTGAATTCTTCTAAAATTCGGCAATGGTTAATAGCCCATCAGAAATATGGATTATGGGGATTTCATGCTGGTCCAGTTAATACCTCTATTGTTTGTTCAGGGACTAATGCGCCTGTTGAAGTCGATGCAATTGACAGTGCTCTTGTTTTTGAAGGGTTATTTAATCTAAGTTCAATCGCCTTATTAGATATATATCGACGACCTTCTGGAGGGTTTACGGCCCAATTAAATGACACTGGAGGCCCCTATTCTATGAATTCAAGTAATCAAATTTGGTTTTGGTGTCAAGAAGATTATGGGGTTACTGCAAATGCATTTTATTTTTTAAATAATCTTAGTCTCAGTAACTCCTCTATCCTTGAATACCTAAAACTGCACTTTAATGAACGATGTTCAATGTGGCTTGCAAATCCCTATTATATTGAATATCTTACTGCACGTGCATTAAAGAATCAAACCGGTACAGCAATATACTTGCAAAATATTACCCAGAAAATATTAAATGAAACAAATCTTGATGGGTCCTGGGGAAATTATGATAAAGCATTATCCACAGCCTTTGCTATCCTTACACTAAAAGAATTAAATTACACAGGTCTCGAATTGGATCGAGGCCTCTTACAATTAATTAAAATGCAGCAAGCAAATGGGAATTGGAATAGTTCAGATATATATTTTTCAGCACTTGATCGAGGTCTAACAAATTTATATAAAAGTATTAATATAAATGGCGAATATTTCGATTATATTCTTTATAAAGATATAGATTCGATAATAACCACCAGTTATTGTATATTGGCACTCTCCAACCCAATTTCCAATTATTCTATTGCACCAGAAAATATTCATACCGGATCTCCATTTCACACACCCCGTTCCTATATTGAGTATGTATTAAATAATTATGTGACTTAGAAATTATCTTTCACTTTCATGAATTCATAATAATTAGTCATCATGAATCTACATACAAATTATAAATTCAATATAATAAGAAGGACAGTTCCGAACATATATGATGAAAATGCGATTTTATAGATTAGGTTACCATTCTTCTTGCTGGGTATTTTTTTAAAACGTTGCAATATTAAAATATTTATCAATATCACGAAAACTATGTAAACGCTGAAAATCCAGGAAAGCGGCTGAAAATAATATAATAATAACAAGCTACTATACATAAATGCATAAATTAATTGAAATATCAGAGTTGCTTTTTCAGTTCCATATTTTACAGGTATTGTCGGTAATCCAATAGATTTATCCCCCTCTATATCTTTGAAATCTTTTGCACTACTAAGGAATAGTGATATAAAGCAAAACATAATTGAATATACAATACTTAAACTAGTCACATGATCAAAAACACCCCCCATCAAAATACATTCACTTGTAACTATTCCAATTACAACGGATGAAAATTGAGTTCTGCCTTTTATCCGAATGGGTGGCATTGAATAACATATTCCTAACAATAAAAAGATACTTGTTAAAATCATTAGTCCGATTTTGGCGTTAATTAAATCACAAAGAATTGCTAGTACAAAAGAAATAATACCAGATATAATGAAGAAATATTTAACCTCCTGCTTAGTTAATTTTTTCGTTACTAATGGTCGCAAAGGATTCGCAATTTTATCAATTTCTACATCATAATAATCGTTTATTCCTATCGCAAAAAACCATGCTAATATAAATGAAGTAATACCCAAGAGTATTAAATCAATTGATATTGAATTCTCGATAATTGTCATTCCTAAAATGATTGAGAGAATCCAATGGACAATCGGCATTATTTTCGCAGGCGATTTTAATAAAAGAAAATAATTTTTCATTTAAAAAACCGTTGAAGAAATTTTTGGTAAATTATTAAAAGATCTGAAAGGATAAAAATAAGTAGGAATTAAGAAATAAGTAGGAATGAAAAAATAAGACAAGCAAGGAATAGATAAAAATAAAGGATGGACCAATATGCCCTTCGGAATTCTGGTATATAGATTCGATGAAAAGGCGGGTATGAAAGTAGTGACAAGATATCCCGAGGATATTACTGTGGATGATAAAACGACGATGCAAATTTACACTGCTCATGCCTTTGAGGGGGAAAAAGGCTTTCTAACGGTTACTATTGCAGATGTGAATATTGCGAGCTATTTTACTGGGCAAGAGAGTAATTACTATATTTGCTTATTGCTCTCTATCGATGAAAATGCGGAAGATTACGAAGATATCTTAACAGATAGTGTACGAACGATAATGAGTAATTTAGAATATCGTCGCTATATGCAAATGCTCCCCGACCTTTACAAGAAAATAGTCACGTACCCTCGCATGACGCGCGAACAACACTTGGCCCTAATGTTCTTGGATCCCGTGAAGAAAATGATCTTGGACAGATTAATAGAGGATGGAAGTGCAACCAAAACAGAATTGCATTCTTGGCTCAAAGAAAAGCTAGCTAAAGAAGAGTTAGACATTGATGCTATCTTACATTCGATGATAAAAATGGGTCTCATCGTAGAATCTACTTTAAAAGAGACGCCCAGTGCTCTGGCCTTTTTAGTAGGCGATATTTTCACGACACGTGTGCCTCCAGTAAAAATCATAAATGCGGCTAAAGCGGGAAATTTTCCAGGATATCTCTCCAACGAATATTTGGCCGATGTAAAGGCTTTCTTTGAGAGTTACAGTCCTACTCCAGAAGATCAGGAAATTGTCCTGAAAGTGCTTACTAACATGGATGCCTTCCGAATTATTGAAAGATTACGGGAAGAACCCATCAGGCAAGAAGATATAGAAAAGATAAAGAATGAATTTGAAAAAGTCGAAGCTACATTGAAATGGCTCTGGGATGCAAAGATAATTAATGTACTCCGTGGAAAGACTGGGCAAGAAGTCTATTTCCTAAGAAGCGATGTTGTAGTAAAAATTGTGTTTCCCGAATATCTTATAAATTTAATTCTTGAAAGCTACAATAATGGAACCAAATCAAATTCTGTACTTATTGAACATCTCAATGTGCTGAAAGACACTTTCTACAATGTCTATGCCTAATTCTACCGCTTTAGAATGTTGATATTAGTATAACAAAATTGCTCTTCGAAACAATTCCACAATTAAGTCTTTATATAATTTCTATACCCTTGATCATCAATATTATTTAGCAGAAATCCTTTTTCTTCTTCAATAGTGATTTCTCCGCGCCTAAATTGCTCATATTCTTCAGGAGATACTTTCTTTTTATGTTTTAATTGCGCAAATAAGTTAAAATTATTGTTAAACTCAGGGCTCACAACTCCTCGAAAAAAGATGGAGCTACTGCCACTTCCAAAGGCATAAAGCCCAATATGTTTTCCCCCAATAGAATTATTTTGGAGTTCAAGAAGGCTGGTTAGTGCTAAATATAAGGCGCCGTTGTAAATATTGCCGACTAGGGCAGGAGCCTTCAGGGAATCTGCTGTCATTAATTTAAATCTACCTTCTATTTCAGGCATTAATTCAGATAATGTCTCAAAGGCTTTGGAAACTATTTTTGCATAGGGCGTATGAAAGATTAAGTAATCAAATTCTCGTGGGCCGTTATTTTCCAAATAGTCTCTAAAAGAATAAATTAACGCATTAAGATAGCTGTTTATGCTGGGTTGCCCATTCTTCGCTACTATGGCATATTCACTATCTAGAGGTTTCCAAAAATCCTTCACATTGCTTTTGTGATTACCTGTTTCTAGGTCAAAGCTGATTATATCGGGGGCTTCACTTACAAGGAAGGCAACAGCACCCCCACCGCCAGTTAATTCAGCTCTTGAGCCAAAATCATAAATTGCTTTGTCAGAACAAACCACTAAACCTTG
>Ga0315310_10001201_pt1 | contig 16289 bp, 16 predicted proteins | sample TDP5_MG_FD_203630 | JGI IMG/M metagenome (GOLD analysis project Ga0315310, IMG submission 203630) | Freshwater sediment microbial communities from Lake Towuti, South Sulawesi, Indonesia - TDP5 | ecosystem: Environmental > Aquatic > Freshwater > Lake > Sediment | place: Indonesia: South Sulawesi... | reverse complement strand
TATTGCGAGACGTGCGATATCTGCCGAGTACCCGGAAGACGCCCTTCATATTGCTGTCGCTACTGTCAACGGTATCGAAGTTATCATCACGTGGAATTTTGCCCACATGAACAATCCGTTTACCCGTAGGATGGTTAGAGGAGTTGTTGAGGATGAGGGATACGCATGTCCTGAGATTTGTTCGCCCGAAGAACTAATGGAGGTTATGAAATGAAAGACCCGATTGTTGAGGAAGTCCGAAAGTACCGAATGGAACATACACAGAAATTTCAAGGCGATCTTTCTACAATCTGCGCCGACCTGCGACACGTTCAGATAGCTTCTGGCCACAAGATTGTCCGTCTTGCTCCCAGAAAGCTGGAGCGCCCAAGAAAACATGTTAAAGCGGGCAACTGATAGTCACCTGTGATCAGTGATTGCGTCCGTCGAAGCGATGGGGGTCACCAGTAAATATACAGCCGAGGTAAGGAATTCCGCGGAGGTGACGCTCTCATTTCGCCCTACGCCATCGTCCTCTGCTCAATAGAGGAGATTAATTGGACCCGTAGGGCAAGCTTTGCTGTTGAGGTTGCCAGCTTTGAATAGAAGAAGGCACACCCACTCCATATAAGATTTCTTCCCCCCTAACCTTCAGCCCCGCCTTAAAAAAATTTGGCATATCTTTTGCTTGCAATTTTCGATTTTCATTTGACATTTGTAAGTTTTTGGTATATTTAGGGTTTATAAGGTAGAGGGAGAAGATTGATGAAATGAAGTATGTGGTGATTGTCGGAGACGGAATGGCCGATTACCCAGTTCAAGGCCTCAAGGGAAAAACCCCTTTGATGGTCGCCAAGACTCCTCATATGGACTGGTTGGCAAGGCATGGCGAGATCGGTTTGGTCAGAACAATCCCTGATGGCTTCAACCCAGGAAGTGAGATTGCCAACCTTTCAATCTTTGGGTACGATCCCATCCGTTATTACACCGGCAGAGGTCCTTTAGAGGCAGCCAGTCTCGGGGTAAGGCTCAAATCGGACGACCTTGCTTTCCGTTGCAACCTTGTCACTCTAAGAGGTGATGGAAACAAAACCATGATGGAGGATTTCTCTGCCGGGCACATCACCGACGAAGAGGCGAAAGAGATCATCCTCTATTTAGATCAGGCAATGGGGACGAACGACATCCAATTTTATCCAGGGGTGAGCTATCGCCATTTGACGGTCTTAAAGGATGGGGCTACAAAATATTCAGATCTGGAGAAACTTGAGCTGACTCCACCTCATGACATCATCGGCAAAGAGATATCTCCCTTCCTCCCCAAGAAAGGAAGAGGGGATAAAATTCTTAGCTTGATGAGCGAGTCTCAACGTCTCCTCAAAAACCATCCCATTAATCTTGCTCGTGAGGCAAAGGGTCTCAAACCAGCCAACTCCATTTGGCTCTGGGGACAGGGCCGATCACCCCAGATGAGCACACTGAAGGAGCGATTCGGGGTGGAAGGCTATGTGATTTCAGCGGTCCACCTTCTCAGAGGGATTGGGATCCTCGCAGGACTGGAAGTTTTGAAGGTTCCGGGTGCCACAGGATACTTCGACACCAATTATGAAGGGAAGACTCAGTATGCACTGAGAGGTTTGAAGGAGAAAGACTTCGTCTACGTCCATGTGGAGGCGCCTGACGAGGCCGGCCATATGGGTGATCTCCGGTTGAAGATCGAATCGATAGAGGCTTTTGATGAGAAGATTGTAGGTGCGATTTTGAAAGGGATGAGTGATTTCGAAAGGTATAGGATCTTGGTCCTACCAGACCATCCCACTCCCCTCTCGGTGAGAACACATACTGCTGATCCTGTTCCTTACGTGATCTATCCCGCGGAAGTCAGGGGCAAGGAGGCTCCGATCGAAGGATTTGATGAGGTTTCTGCCAAGAAGGCTGGGATCTTTATTGAGAAAGGGTTTGAGCTGATCGAGAGATTCTTAGCTTCCCCTTGTTCGTGCTGAGGAAAGGGGGAAACTTCTGTGAATACGAGGACAAAATATATCTTCGTCACGGGCGGGGTCGTTTCCTCTTTAGGGAAAGGGTTGGCATCGGCATCGATCGGGGCACTCCTTGAGTCAAGGGGATTGAAGGTCAACTTGCTCAAGTTTGATCCGTATATCAATGTGGATCCTGGAACGATGAATCCGTTTCAACACGGGGAAGTCTATGTGACGGACGATGGGGCAGAGGCGGATCTCGACTTGGGACATTACGAGCGTTACACAAACGTAAAGACATCGAAGAAAAATAATTTTACCACGGGGCAGATTTATGACGCGGTCATCTCCAAGGAGAGGAGGGGAGATTATTTAGGTGGAACGGTTCAGGTGATCCCTCATATCACCGACGAGATCAAGTCAAAAATCCTCGACCTTGGTCAGGATGTGGACATTGTGATCGTTGAAGTGGGCGGCACCGTGGGTGACATTGAGAGCCTCCCTTTTTTGGAAGCCATCCGTCAAATGCGAGGAGAATTGGGCAGAGAGAATACACTCTACATCCATCTCACTCTGGTGCCTTACATCGAGACAGCCGGTGAGCTGAAGACCAAACCGACGCAACATAGCGTGAAGGAGCTTCGAGAGATAGGGATTCAACCCGACATTCTGCTCTGCCGAACCGATCGAATCCTCTCCCCCGATCTTAAGGCAAAAATCGCTCTCTTCTGTAATGTGGAGAAGGATGCGGTGATCACTGCAAAGAATGTGGCGACCGTGTACGAAGTTCCTATCGTTTTCCACCAGGAAGGACTGGATGAGAAGATCGTTGGGAAGCTCAATATCTGGACGGGTCGGCCCAATTTGAAGGAATGGGAACGGGTGACCAAGAAAGTCAAGAACCCGCGCTATGAGACGACGATCGCTGTGGTCGGGAAATATGTGGGTTTGATCGAGTCCTATAAGAGCTTGACCGAGGCACTGATTCATGGTGGGATTGCCAACGACGCAAGGGTAAATTTGAGATATGTCGACTCAGAGCAGGTGGGTAAGGAGGGGGCTGAACATCACCTTAAAGGAGCAGATGGTGTCCTCGTGCCCGGAGGGTTCGGGACGAGAGGAATTGAAGGCAAGATCAAGGCGATCCAGTTCGCAAGGGAGAAGAAGGTTCCATTTTTCGGCATCTGTTTGGGCATGCAGTGCGCGGTGATTGAGATTGCGAGGCACTGCGCCGGTTTGAAAGGCGCCAATAGTTCGGAGTTCGAACGAGACACCCCCCATCCAGTCATTTATCTGTTGGAGGAGTGGGTGGATCGGAATCAGGTGGTCCAGAGGAGGACTGCCGATACGCCAAAGGGCGGGACGATGAGGCTGGGGCTCTATCCTTGCCGATTGGAGGAAGGAAGTCGTGCCCTTGAAGCTTACAATAAGAAGTTGATCCACGAGCGACACCGTCATCGTTACGAATTCAATAATGCCTATATGGACGTCTTGAAAAAGGCAGGATTGGTGCCAAGTGGAATCTCTCCTGATCAGGGACTGGTGGAGATTATGGAACTGAATGGTCACCCGTGGTTTCTTGGGTGTCAGTTCCATCCAGAATTCAGATCGAAGCCAATGGATCCTCACCCGCTTTTCAGGGAGTTCATTAAAGCCTCTCTTCGTTACGGGATGGGCCGAAAGTTGAAGAGTCGAAGGTCAAAGGAGAAAGGTAGAAGCGGAAAGCAGGGAGAGATCAAGGCTCAAAGCTGAAAGTTAAGCAAAGGCTTAAGGACGTGGAATCCGAAGCGAAAGAAAAAAAGGGTGGCGAGACAGTGGATATTATCGATGAGGCAAAAAGGGTATTGAGAGTGGAGGCCCGCTCCATCCTCGATTTGGCAGAAGGGCTCGATGAAAATTTCTCACGAGCGGTGGAGATCGTCTATCACTGTAAAGGGAGAGTCGTTCTCATGGGCATGGGGAAATCTGGACTGGTAGGCAGAAAGATCGCCTCCACATTCGCAAGCACAGGGACTCCAGCATTCTTTATTCATCCCGCAGAAGGCCTCAACGGCGACTTCGGGATGCTGGCGAAGGAGGATGTGGTCATCGCTATCTCTAATAGCGGAGAAACTCGTGAGCTTTTGGAAGTTCTTCCTCTGATCAAACGCTATGGCAATCGGCTCATCGCCCTCACCGGAAATGCGAAATCTGGCTTAGGCAAAGCCGCAGATGTATGTCTCAACATTCACGTCGAGGAGGAGGCATGCCCCTTGGGTCTCGCGCCAACGGCAAGCACGACAGCAACCCTTGCCCTGGGGGATGCATTGGCGGTGACGGTGATGGAGAAGAAAGGGTTTAAGGAAGATGATTTTGCACTTCTTCACCCCGGAGGGGCGTTAGGGAAAAGACTCCTTTTGAAGGTGGAGGACCTGATGCATGTTGGGCAAGCCTTCCCCATGGTTTCTGAGAAAGCATTGATGAAGGATGCAATTTTTGAGATCACCTCGAAACGGTTGGGTGTTACAGGGGTCTGTAACGGAGAAGGGCATCTGGTTGGCGTGATCACAGATGGCGACCTGAGACGGGCCTTAGAGAAGTTCAGCGATCTCTTGAATCGGGAGGCCCGTGAGGTGATGACCAGAAACCCAAAGTGGATCGAAAAAGAAGCCATGGCTGCCAAGGCGGTGCAGAGGATGGAGGAATATTCCATTACCTCTCTTTTCGTATTCAATCATGCTGGAGATAAGGTTCCGGTGGGAGTTATCCATCTCCATGATCTTTTGAAGGCAGGGGTGGTCTAACAGGCTGAAAGCAGAAGGCTCAAGGCAAAAGATAAGCTCAAAGTTGAAAGCTGAAAGTGAAAATACGTTTAAGCTTTGAGCTTGACGCTTTGATCTGAGAAATGAGCTTTGAACTTTGAGCTCGAGCTATTGGGTTATGAGGAAGTTTAAGATTGCCATTTTGATATGCATCGTGTTGATCGCTGGGGTGGGGTCTGTCAGCCTCTGGCTAAACCTCAATGAGAAGAAGGCCTCAGAGAATGGGGAAGTCCCTTTTAAGATTTCAACCGACGGTGCTGACGCTCGCTTAGAGAGGATTCGATTTGTGGAGGATAAAGACGGCCGAAAAACCTGGGAATTGGAGGCCAAGTCGATCCAGCGGTATGAGGATCACAATATCCTCATGTTAGAGGAGGTGAAGGTGACCCTCTTTACGAAGGAAGGGAGATGCTTCATCATTTCTGGGAACAAAGGGAAGGTGTATCAGGATTCGAAGAACATGGAGTTGGTTGGAGATGTGATCCTGACTTCGAGCGATGGATATCGGTTGAAAACCCACTCCTTGTCCTATCATCATTCAGAGAGGAAGGTAACCACCTCCGATCCTGTCGAGATTGAAGGAGAACAGATCCGACTGGTGGGCAAAGGGATTTGGGTGGATATGGAGGCTAAGATTTTTAAGGTTCTCAACAGCGTGAAGACGCGATGGAGAAGAGGGGGAAAAGGATGAAGCTGGTCAAAGGGATTGGAATTCTTTTTCTTATACTCTCCCTTTCTTTCTTTTTTAGACTCACAGAGGCCCAAGAGAAGAGAGGGGTTCGGAAAGGTGATGAGAAAAGGCCGGGGGTAGAGACAGGGTTTGGGCTTACCAGAAGCAATCAGCCGATCGATATCACCTCTGACACCGTCGAGGCGAATCAGAAGCAGAACACGGTCACTTTCAAGGGAAACGTGGTGGCCAAGCAGGAAGACACGACCCTCTACGCGAATACTTTGGTCATCATTTATGACGGGAATACGAAGAAGATGAAAGAGGTCATCGCCACCGGTAACGTGAAGATCGTTCAGCTGGAACGGAGGGCAACCAGTCAGAAGGCCACCTTCCAACAGGATGAGAACAGAGTGGTATTGGATGGAGAGGCAGTGGTTCGTGAGGGAGAGAATGTGATCCGGGGAGAACGGGTGATCTTCTATGTCGACGAGGAGCGAACCGTCGTTGAAGGAGGGAAGGGAAGCCGGGTCACTACCCACATCACGCCCACTTCAAAAGAGGAACGTAAAAAATAGATCATAGCTTATAGCTGATAGCGAATAGCTAATGAAATAGGCATGAACCATCTGCCATGTTCTATACGCCATGAGCCAAAGGAAGCGAAGGGGCGATGTCTCATCTTTCATGTGAGAATTTGGAGAAATCATTTGGTCACAAGAAGGTGGTGGATAGTGTAAGTATCGAAATCCGAGGGGGGGAAGTGGTCGGACTTCTGGGCCCCAACGGTGCAGGGAAGACCACTATCTTCTATATGATCGTTGGGGTTCTTAAAGCGAACCATGGAAAGATTTTCCTGAACCATGAAGAGATCACCTCCCTGCCTATGTATCTGCGAGCGAGAAAGGGGATCGGCTACCTCCCACAGGAACCGTCGGTCTTCAGAAAGCTGACCGTAGAAGAGAACCTCGTTGCGATTTTGGAAACCCTTTCCCTTCCCAAAGAGGAGAGGAAGAACCGGTTAGAAGGACTGTTGGACGAATTGGGACTATCCTCCCTTCGTAGGCAAAAGGCTTATAGCCTTTCGGGTGGGGAACGGAGGCGGGTGGAGATTACCCGGGCCCTGGTGCTCTCACCTTTTTTCATGCTCTTAGATGAGCCCTTTGCAGGAATCGATCCTATTGCGGTGCTGGATATTCAGTCCATTGTCCGTCAATTGAAATCAAAGGGGATTGGAATTATAATAACAGATCATAATGTGCGGGAAACATTAGGGGTTTGCGACCGAGCCTATATTCTGAATGAGGGGTGCATTTTGGAGGAAGGGAACCCAGAGAGTATTGCCCGGAGCGATAAGGCGAGAAAAATTTATTTAGGAGAGGGGTTTGAGTTAAATAGAACCAAATAGAACGATGGACGATGAACAATGAACGGTGGACAAAAAAGATAATGTACGGTTCATCGTTTAACGTTCATCGTCATGTCATGGAATTGAAATGGCGTTAGAGATCAAACAGGCTCCAAAACTTGTCCAACAGCTGGTCATCACTCCTCAGCTCCAGCAGGCCATTCGGCTTCTCCAATTGACACGGCTGGAGCTGGTGGATCTGATCAATCAGGAGATGAAGGAAAATCCGCTTCTGGAAGAGGCGGAGGAGGAGAGAGAGGATACCGAGATTGAGGAGCCCAGAACCGAACAGGCCGAAGAGAAGCCCACCCTCAATACCGAGCACACCATCGAAGTAAAAGGAGAGGGGGAAGGTTCGGGTGATTTCGACTGGGAGAGCTATCTTGAAAATTATAGCCTGACCCCATATCAGAGGCAGAGCTATCAGGACGGGGAGGAGAGGCCTTCCTTTGAGAATTTTCTCACCAAGCGGACAACCCTTTTTGACCATCTCTACTGGCAACTCCAGCTCAACCGCTTTACACCTGAAGAAGAGAGGGCAGGCTTATGGATCATCGGAAATTTGGATGAGGATGGATATCTGCAGATGTCCTTGGAAGATATCAGCTCGGAAGCGAATCTTCCGTCAGAAGTGGTGGAGAGAGTCCTCCGAAGAATCCAACAGTTCGATCCTGTCGGGGTGGCCTCGCGAGATTTGAAGGAATGTCTTCTTGTCCAAATGGAACAGATGTCGGTGCGAGATTCGATTGCTGAGAGGATTGTTTCGGAATATCTCTCCCTCCTGAAGAACCGTAACCATCCAGCGATTGCCAAACGGCTGGGTGTGTCTCTCGAGAGGGTGAATCGTGCAGTCTCTTTGATCTCCAAACTGGATCCCAAGCCAGGGAAGGCCTTTGGAGGCGAAGTCGTCCAGGAGATCGTCCCTGATGTCTATGTCTATAAGGTGGAAGGCGAGTATGTGATCTATCTGAATGATGATGATATCCCCAGGTTGAGAGTGAGTTCCCTCTACAGGAATATTCTTAACAAAAGCCGGGGTCCGCTTGAAGGGGATCGAAAATATATTCAAGACAAGCTCCGATCAGCCCTGTGGCTGATCCGAAGCATCCATCAGCGTCAAAGAACGATTTATAAGGTGACCAAGAGCATCGTCACGTTTCAAAGAGAATTTTTGGATAAAGGAATCCAGTTTCTCAAGCCCCTCGTTCTTCGCGATGTGGCAGAAGATATCCAGATGCATGAGTCCACCATCAGCCGAGTCACTCACAACAAATACGTTCATACCCCTCAAGGAATTTATGAGTTGAAGTTCTTCTTTAATGCAGGGATCACGTCTGGCCAGGGGGAGACCTTGGCCTCGGAGAGCGTTAAGAATCTCATCCGGGAGATCATCGCCAAAGAGGATCCGAGAAAACCATACAGTGATGAGAAGCTCGTCCAGATTCTGAAAGGGATGGATATCCATATCGCACGGAGGACGATTTCGAAATACCGGGAGTTGATGAAAATCCTTTCTTCCAATGAGCGGAGAAAGGTTATTTAAAAAATAGATAAATATCAAATGCCAAAATTCAGATGTCAAACGCAAAAAGCAAATGTAAATGAATTTGAGATTTGAACTTTAACATTCATTTGACATTTGGGTTTTGACATTTGGATTTTTTGTTTTAATACTTGGGAAGGAGTGAACCGATGCAAATTGGAGTAACGTTCCGTCATATGGAAACGGACGAACCGATCAAGGACTATGTGAAGGAGAAGGTTCAAAGATTGGAAAAATATATTGTGAATCCAAGGGAGGTCCGTGTGGTCCTCTCGGCAGAAAAGTTTCGGCATATCGCAGAAATCACCGTCATCGGGGATGGGGTGACCCTCAATAGCCAAGGGAGAAACAGCGATCTCTATGCCGCCATCGATCAGATGGTGGAGAAGGCAGAGCGGCAAATCCGCGAACGGCGAGGGAAAGCCAGGCGAAAGAGGGGTGACTTCTCTTCTTCGAGGGGTTCCAGTCGAGTCAGTGCGGGGCTGCTTCAAAGCAGAGAAGAGATGGGGATTCCTTCGATCACCAAGAGAAGACGGATCCTTGCCAAGCCCATGTCTCTCGAGGAAGCGGTAGCCCAGTTGGATCTTTCACAACAGGATTTTTTGGTCTTTATCAATTCTGAATCTGGGCGGATGAACGTGCTCCATCGCAGCAAGGAGGGAGGCTACGAATGGTTGGAGCCCCGGCTCGAATGAGGGATGGACAGAAGAGGAAGTGATGAAGATTGTCGATTATCTAAAAGAAGAATGGGTGATCCCAGACCTCCAGGGGGCGGATAAGCGTTCTATCCTGAGGGAACTGTCGAGTGTTCTGGTCGAGCCATGCCGAGCGGCTTCTGCGGAGGAGTTGCTCCAGGTGCTCCTTGAGAGGGAGAAACTGGGATCCACAGGCATTGGAGAGGGGATTGCCATTCCGCACGGCCGGTTGAAAAAGTTGAAGCGATTCTTCATCTCCTTTGGCCGTTCGATCAAGGGCATCGATTTTGACTCCATCGATCGGAGTCCCAGCCAACTCTTCTTTTTAGTCATGGCTCCGGAAAATTCGGCGGTGGACAACCTGAAACTCCTGAGCCGTATTGTCACGCTGTTAAAGGACGCATCTTTCAAGAAGCGATTGATGGGAGCTTCGTCCCGAAAGGAACTCTTCCAAATCATCTCCGAAGAGGATGAGAAGTACTAAGGGACTAAATTTCAAATGTCAAAATCCAATTTTAGTCATTAAGTTATTCAGTCATTGGGTCATTCAATGACTAATGACTCAATTACTGTATTTATATAGACAAAACCATTTGAACTTTGAGCTTTGGAATTTGAGATTGGTTTTACTGATGAATAGCATCCTGGTTCAAGAGATGGAGCAAGATAGAGAACACGATTTGGGCCTAACTCTTTTGGCTGGGAGAAAGGGCCTGAAGAAGAGGATCACCTACGCACAGGTCCAAAAAATGGGACTGGCCTTAACCGGTTTTGTTCAATTCGTCGATCCGGAACGCCTTCAGGTCATTGGCAATACAGAGATGGCCTACTTCGGAACGATTTCTTCAGAGCAACAGGAAGCAGTGATCCATCAGATCTGTAGTCTCGATTTGTCCTGCTTGATCGTCACCCGGAATCTGGAGATCCCCGAACTTCTCCTCCGAGAGGCGGATGAGAAGGGAATTCCGTTGTTTCGAACAAACCTCATCACGGGCGACTTTATTGAGCGGGTCTCCAAGTACCTGGAGGAGAAACTCGCCTCCACCACAAGCATCCATGGGGTGCTCATGGATGTCTTTGGTGTTGGCATCCTCATTCTTGGGAAGAGCGGGATCGGGAAGAGCGAGTGTGCTTTGGATCTGATCCTTCGGGGTCACCGATTGGTGGCGGACGATATGGTCCATATCCAAAAGCGATCTCCCTCCTCTCTGATCGGCAGCGGATTTGAGGTCATCAAACATCACATGGAGATCCGTGGTCTCGGGATCATCAATATTCGGAGCCTTTTCGGGGTCGAGGCCATCCGGGAGCAGAAGAAGATCGAACTGGTTCTGGAATTGATGGAGTGGGATGCGAGCCGAGAATATGACCGTTTGGGGTTTGAGGAGGAAAAATACCCGATTCTCGGCATCGAACTCCCCATGCTGAAAATCCCTGTGACACCCGCTCGGAATCTGACGACGATCATCGAAGTCGCTGCCCGAAATCACCTGCTAAAAGTGATGGGATACGATTCAGCACTGGAGTTTGAGAAAAAGCTCCTTCGCAAGATGGAAGAAGAAGGGAAGGGCAAGTTTGAGGCCGAGGGTGAGGTGGAGTGAACCCCGTTACTCCCAGGCCTAAAGTGTGGGGCTTCTTCAGAGATTTGATATATACTCGACCATTCTTCCCTGGCCTGAAGGGCAGGGCTTCCTGGAGTAACGGGGTGAAGAATATCCGGATCATTCTTATCAGCGGTCTTTCCGGCTCAGGAAAAACAACGGCGATCAAGGCCTTAGAGGATATTGGTTTCTACTGTGTGGATAACCTTCCTATCCTCCTCTTGCCAAAGTTTATACAACTCTGTGAGCAGTCAGACGGAAAGATCTCCAAAGTGGCCGTTGTGGAGGATATTCGGGGGACCGCCTCTTACCCCTCCTGGCAAAAGACAGAAGGGGCACAGGGAGGAAAGGATTTCTTGGAGGATTCAAGAAGGATTATCCAAGATCTCCATAAGGAAGGTTATTTGATCGAGATCCTCTTTTTGGAGTCCTCCGACCCTGTTCTGGTGAGGCGTTTTAGCGAAACTCGTCGCGAGCATCCCTTAGCGATCGGAGGATCGATCGCGGACGGAATCCGTTTGGAGAGAGAGCGGCTTCAGGGGATACGGGACATGGCGAATCAAGTGATCGATACATCAACGCTGAACGTCCACCAATTGAAAGAGCGGATTCAACAGTACGCGCAGGAAGGGTCGAACTCAGCTCAGATGACGGTGACCCTTCTCTCCTTTGGCTACAGCTTTGGGATCCCCGTAGAGGCAGATCTCTTGTTGGATGTTCGATTCTTGCCGAATCCCTACTTTGTCGAAGAACTGAAACGACGAAAGGGCGAGGATCCCAGAGTGGCGGAATACGTCCTTCAGAGTCCGGAAACGAAAGAATTTTTAAAGCGCGTTCGGGAGTTCGTTCGGTTCCTTTTCCCTCTCTATCTCAGGGAGAGAAAAACTCATTTGACCATCGCTGTGGGATGCACGGGTGGGAGGCATCGCTCCATAGTGGTCGTCAATCGATTGGCGGAGATGCTCCGAGACGAGTGGGTCCAGCAAAGGGTGTTTCTGTCTGTTCGACACCGCGATGCGGAGAAGGGGTGAGGGAGAGATGGTGGGAGTCGTCGTTGTCACACATTGTCACCTGGGAAAAGAGTTGATCTCAGCTGCCGAACTGGTGGTGGGAGAAGTGTTGAAGCAGTTCCAGTCCGTTTCGATCGATCCGAAGGAAGGATCAGAGGAGATTCGGGAGAAGATCATCGCAGCGATCCGAAAGGTGGACGAAGGGCAGGGGGTCCTGATCTTGACCGATATGTACGGAGGAACTCCTTCCAATATCAGCCTTTCCTTCCTGGAGGAAAGGAAGATCGAAGTGATCACCGGCGTCAATCTGCCCATGTTGCTGAAATTGGCAACCTATCATAACGAAATGGACCTTGAGGCGCTGGCCACTTTCATTACCGAATATGGTCAGAGGAATATCAATCTGGCCAGTGAGGTGCTTAAGAAGAGGATTGATAAGAAAAAAGATTGATGGGATCAACAGAAGTTCGAACCTTCACCATTCGGAACCGGCTGGGGCTCCATGCCCGTGCGGCTGCCCTCCTGGTAAAGACTGCAAACCTCTTTGTATCAGAGGTGACCCTCGAAAAGGACGGTCTGGAGGTGAATGGAAAATCGATCATGGGTATCCTGATGCTGGCTGCTTCGAAGGGCTCGAAGGTCACACTGAAGGCGAATGGAAAGGATTCCGGCCAGGCGATCCAGATCTTGGGTAAGTTGATTGAGGACAGATTCGGCGAGGAGTGAGGATGGCCGTTCAACAACAGATCAATAAATTCATTCAAGGCATCGGTGCTTCTCCAGGGATCGTCACGGGCAGGGCCTTTTTGGTCGAACGTTCCAAAGTTCGGCTGCCCCAGAAGGGGATAAGTCCGGACCACGTTGAAGAGGAAGTCAAACGGTTCCTCAGAGCGATCCAGGAGTCCCGGAACCAACTGATTGAGATTAAAGAGAAGATCCTGGACCCGGAGGTGCGTCGACACTCTTTCATCCTCGATGTCCACCTGATGATCTTAGATGATCAGATGCTGATCCAGGATACGGTCGATCGGATCCGGAAGAAGAAGGTCAACGCCGAGTGGGCTCTGGACCTAACGTTAGAGAAACTGGATATGGCCTTCAAGGCCATCGATGACGAGTACCTAAGGGAGCGGCGGAGCGATCTCCACTATGTGTCGACAAGGATCTTCCGGAACCTCCTTGGAAAGAAGCATGATGATATCACGAAGATCAAAGGGAAAGTGATCGTTGTGGCTCACGACCTCTCTCCAGCAGATACGCTGCAGATGAACCTGAAACACGTTGCAGGGTTCATTACCGATATCGGTGGAAAGGTTTCCCACACCGCTATTCTCTCGCGATCCTTAGGCATTCCAGCTGTGGTTGGATTGGAGGTTGCCACTTCCCTCATCAACGGAGGGGACCTCCTGATCATTGATGGAGAGACGGGTGAGGTGGTGATCAATCCTCCGGAGGAAATCTCCCAATCCTTTCTCGAAAGAAAACGGCGTATCCGATGGATGGAGCGGGAGGTCCTCAAGTATGCTTCTCTGCCCGCAGAAACCCGAGATGGCGTTCGCGTCCGGCTCCAGGCGAATATCGAAATGGTGGAGGAAATCCCTTCTGTGAAGATGCATGGAGGGGAGGGGGTAGGGTTGTTTCGTACAGAGGTCCTCTATCTCAATCGAAAGGATCTCCCTACGGAGGAAGAGCATTTTCAGACCTATCGGCGTTTGGCAGAAAGCATCCACCCAGCCTTCGCAACGATCCGGACACTGGACATCGGTGGCGACAAGTTTCTTCCCCATTATTCGGAAGGCAACGAGATGAACCCGGCCATGGGGCTGAGGGCGATCCGGTTCAGCATCAAGGAGACAGAAATTTTCAAAGTTCAGTTAAGGGGGATTTTGCGTGCGAGCGTCTATGGAAAACTGAGAATCCTCTTCCCCATGATCTCTGGAATTGAGGAGATCCGACAGGCGAAGGCAATCCTGGAAGAGGTGAAGAAGGGTTTAGGCAGAGCGAAAATCCGCTTCAATGACAGAACCGAAATCGGCGCAATGATCGAAATCCCTTCTGCCTCCATTACGGCAGATATATTGGCGCGAGAGGTGGATTTCTTCAGCATCGGGACGAACGATCTGATCCAGTATGCCTTGGCGATCGATCGGATCAATGAGCATGTCTCTTACCTGTATGAGCCCCTTCATCCCGCGGTTCTCCGGATCATCCGAGGGGTGGTTCAATCCGGCCATCAAGCTGGGATTCCGGTTGCCATTTGCGGCGAGATGGCAGCAGAGCCTGCTTATGCCATCATCCTGTTGGGCTTGGGTTTGGACGAATTTAGCATGAATCCGGTCTCCATTCCGAAGGTGAAGAAGGTGCTCCGAATGCTAAGGTTTGAAGAAACTCAATCCTTAGTGGAGGAGTTGTTCCAATTCCGAACGGCATCGGAGATCGAACGCCATGTCCGAAACTGGATGCGTGAACAATTGCCGGAAGATCTTACCCAGTGGCATACAGAGGATTCGAGGACATAGGATCATAAACTAAGAGAGGGAGGAAAAACGGCATGGCAATGACAGATTTCTTATTTACATCGGAATCGGTCACCGAGGGACATCCCGATAAGGTGGCGGATCAGATTTCCGATGCGATCTTGGACGCCATCATTAGCCAAGATCCAGGGGCTCGTGTAGCCTGCGAAACCATGGTGACCACAGGAATGGCGATCATCGCAGGAGAGATTACCACTTCCTGTTATGTTCATATGCCGGCGATCGTTCGCGAGACGATCAAAGAGATTGGATACAACGATTCGGCCATGGGGTTTGATTGGGAGACCTGTGCGGTGATCACTTCCATCGATGAGCAATCCTCCGACATCGCGCAGGGAGTGGATGAGACGAATGCACATGAACAGGGAGCCGGAGACCAAGGGCTGATGTTCGGCTATGCCTGTAACGAGACGCCAGAGCTCATGCCTATGCCCATCATCTATGCCCATCGGCTGACGCGACGGTTGGCGGAAGCGAGGAGGCAGAACATTCTCGATTTCTTGAGACCGGATGGAAAGTCTCAGGTGACGATCCAGTACATCAACGGGAAACCCGTTCGTGTCGATTCAGTCGTGATCGCTGCACAGCATTCGGACAGTGTGGCCTATGAGAGGCTGAGAGAAGGGATCGTTGAAGAAGTGATCTTTAAGGTGATCCCTCCTGAATTGCGGGACAAGAAGACGAAATATTATGTCAACACCACAGGAAGATTTGTCATTGGAGGACCAAAGGCGGACTGCGGCTTGACGGGAAGAAAGATCATCGTCGATACTTACGGAGGGGTTGGCAGCCACGGAGGAGGTTGCTTTTCAGGAAAAGACCCCTCGAAGATGGACCGCAGTGCCTCCTACATGGCCAGACACATCGCCAAGAACATTGTGGCTGCAGGGCTTGCAGAAAAATGTGAGGTTCAGATTGCGTATACCATTGGTGTTCCCCAACCCGTCTCGGTGATGATCGATACGTCGAGAACTTCCAAAATTCCCCCTGATCGGATTGCAAGGATCATACGGGAGGTGTTTGACTTGAGGCCAAAGGCCATTATCGACTACCTCGACCTTCTCAGACCCATTTACAAGAGGACTGCCTGTTACGGCCATTTTGGTAGGAACGAACCTGGGTTCACATGGGAGAGCACCCACAGAGCGGAAGAGTTAAGGAAGGCAGCAGGAATATAAATTCCAGATTTCAAATTCCAAATTCCAGACAATTCCGAATCACCGAAATTCAAAACAATCTATTTTGGTTATTTGGATATTGGAAATTGGGATTTATTTGGGATTTGGATATTGGGATTTGGGATTTTTGAGAGAAGGGTGAGTAATTCCTTAAGAGATAGGAGCAGAGAGGATATGGAATATGACATAAAGGATATTTCATTGGCAGAAAAGGGACGGCTTCGGGTCGAGTGGGCGGAGATGGCGATGCCTGTTTCGAGGTTGATCCGGAGCCGTTTTGAGAAGGAGAAACCACTCAAGGGGATGCGTCTCTCCGCCTGCCTCCATGTGACGACTGAGACCGCAGTTCTGATGAAGACCCTTATCGCAGGAGGAGCCCAGGTGGCTTTATGTGCGTCCAATCCCCTAAGCACACAGGATGATGTGGCTGCCTATTTGGTCAAAGAACTTCCTCTTCCTGTCTTCGCTATCAAAGGAGAGGATAGCGAGACTTACTATGCCCACATTCAGAAGGCTTTGGCCTTTTTTCCCAACCTGACCATGGATGATGGAGCAGATCTCGTCTCCTCGCTCCACTTTATCGCTTTAGAAAAATGGGAGGAACTTCCTCCTTCTGTTCGACATTGGGCTGAAGGCCTCCCCCCTCGCCAGAGAAAAGAGATCATAAAAGGGGTGATCGGAGGGACTGAGGAGACGACGACTGGTGTGATACGGCTCCGTTCCATGGAGAATACAGGGGTATTGCAATTCCCTATCATTGCTGTCAATGACGCCGAGACCAAACATTTTTTTGACAACCGATACGGAACTGGACAATCCACAGTGGATGGGATCATCCGGGCTACGAATCGTCTGATCGCAGGAGCAAACTTCGTCGTCTCAGGATAT
>Ga0315310_10001200_pt1 | contig 16294 bp, 23 predicted proteins | sample TDP5_MG_FD_203630 | JGI IMG/M metagenome (GOLD analysis project Ga0315310, IMG submission 203630) | Freshwater sediment microbial communities from Lake Towuti, South Sulawesi, Indonesia - TDP5 | ecosystem: Environmental > Aquatic > Freshwater > Lake > Sediment | place: Indonesia: South Sulawesi... | reverse complement strand
AAGCTGAACTCCGAATGAATGTTCCTCTCACAGTCATAATTTCAAGTAACACATTGACTATTGGCCATCTCCAAACTCCCAAACCGAAACCAGTGAAGCGGAGAGCCCTAACTGGACGTTCAGCCAAAGCCATTCGCCAAAAAAGAAGTAGCCTATTCTAAAGAATAAAACTTTCGACTTGAAAATGCAGAGAGGCGCAGTTTTTTAGGGGTCATCTACCGCGATTGTATCAACATAACTTTTGTAGTTTCCAAGCCCTGTTTTAGATACTGCTGGAGACATGCCTGCGCCTGCCCATAACCAATTATAGTTTGTTGTTGTTCCAGTGATGGTTTGTTTTAGAACGCTGTCTACATAAAGTTCCAGAGTGCCGTTTGCGGGGTCTCTCGTAACTTTCATTTCGGTTTTATACCATTTGCCAAGCACAAACGTCATTATGTCAGGGTAGTCAACATACAAATCGTAATCATAGACGCCGAATTTGAGAACACCTGCACTTCTTCTAGCATAAAAGAACAGCCCCCTTTGTCCGCCCACACCGCCTGCGGCGGCTTTTATTCCGAGTAGAGCAACTCCACCAACCCCAATGCTTGGGTCAAAAACAAGCGTGTCCACACGAACCCAGCCATGAATATAATAGACTGTAGGCAATCCAAATCCAATCATGTTCTGCTCTATGCCTTCATCGTAGAATAAGTCGTCTTCTGAGCGAGAAGAGTAGTTTCCATCGTGTTTAACTACTGAATCAATGACTGGATTCCTGATTTGGGCAGTCCATTCAGAGAAGTTGCCTGGTTCAAACCCAGACGAGAAGTAAGTTACAGTTGGAGTTTTAATTGGTGGTAGTGGGGGTGGTGCGACGACGATTCTTCCTATGCTTATTAATCCAGTGTTACTTCTTCCCCGCATGTTTTCGTTGTCGACTGCGCCGCCACTTTTAAGAGGCATTTTATCCTCACCTTCCTTATGTTATTACTCGGCTATTTTTAGCTGAAGTGTCAGCATAAAAGTTCACTGTGCAAGTTGTCGAGTTGTCTGCTGGACCTGTTGTTGGTCCAGTCGCCCAGGCAGTTAATTTTAAATTTACGACTATTCTGTCTCCATCTTGGATTGATGTTTGAGGACAACTGCCTGTTATGGTTTTTTCAGCCTGAGCAAACTCATAACTGCTAAAGGTGTCTGTGTCGAAAAGTGTTGTCTCTGTAGAATTTCTTCTCAGAAGAACACGAGCTGTTACAAGGGCTATAGCGATTCCCCCCGGATCTCCGGTTTTAATGCATTCTAAGTGTAACTTGAACGTCCATGTTCCAGCTTGCAATGTGCCTGCTGAAAGTGCTTCAGAAATAAATTTAGTAAAGAGATCAGCTGATAATCCAATCTGTCCTTTAAGAGCCGTCTTACTTACTGTCAAAGTTTTTAGGTCTTCATGAACACCCGTTGTAAGCCAATCTTCATAGGTGTCGATACCTGAAGTTGTTTCTTTATGAAAATATCGTGTTCCAAGGTTTATTGGAGCCACAAGTATCTCTACTGCTTTTGATGGAAGGTGACTTAATACTCTTCTGAACATTACCACTTTGACATCCCGTTATTTCAGAACCTCACGGTTAAGATTAACACATATTGCGTTGTGTATCGAACTGAGTTGGCGCTTGTCTGAGTAATCGTGCATTTAAATCCGTATGTGCCAGCTGCAGTAACCAATGCCGTAACGTCTGAGATGGCTACTATTCCAGTTGTAGCTCCATCAACCGCGCCGAATCCCATGATGTCGTCCTGCGAGAAAAAAGTGCTGAAAGGTCCATCACTTACTCTTCCTTTAACATCCACATCCATCTTCTGTGCAACCGAAAAATTGTTCATCGCAGTTATATACGCTAATAGTGTTGCTCTAACAATTGCAGCTCCGGGGGGAAGACTAACTGTAATTATCTTCTCAGTTGTATCTGTGGCCACTGCAACATTTATGTCATCTAAAGCCTCAGTGCTTGGAAAACCTATCTCAGTATCAATCTTCGCCATTCCAGCAGACGATAAACCAGGCATTTCATGTCAACTCAACCGCTTCCATGCTATAAGTTTAGCTTCCTTCCCAGTTTGCCCCGCAGCATTGCCGATGTATATCGTTTTGACGCGGAACCAATCTAAGAGAAACGTTTGCGGATATGTGAGTGCATCGAAGGTTAGTTTGTGATAATCATCTTTCTCGTTTATATAGAGGTCGAACGTGCCTGTGTTACGGAATATTGTGAGGGCTATCCCCTTCAGTTTAGAAAACTCTTCAATTTTATCTGATGATGACCTATCCTTGCCTAGGTCTATAGTTTCCACATGAAGATCATCGGCAAGCTTTAGGGCGCCGTGTTTCTCGAGAGCTTCTACATAGACATTCAAGAAGTCTTCTCTGGATAGCTGGATTGCAGGAATCTTAGCAACCGGAACGCCTGGACGAACTATTACAGGTAGTGCAGGCGGAGCGGCAAGCTTCTCACTGATTTCTTCCAAATGTGCCTTTATGGCCCTAAGTTCCTTAACTATTTCACGATACGGATGTGGTATCCTCTCGTCTAGTATGGGTTCTTCCTTAGTCTTCTTCAGTCGCCCGATAGCCATTTTTCTGCGCCCTAAACATCATTGTCCCAGTATTCGCAGGTTGCAGCAACAGTGACTCCTGCTGTGAGTTGTCCATAGAGACGAGTTCCACCTTCAAGCGTTATGATCGGATTCTCTAGGTCTCTTCCATCTATGGGTAGTTGAATCTTTTCTGGTGCAGCCAAGTTGATTTTACTATATTTGGGCGTGTAGGTGACTCCATCCTCCTCTAGCGTGGCAATCTTGACCTCTCTAGTAGAGACACCGTCTCCGAACAGAGTTATAGCCACAACATAGCGGATTTTCCTTTCGTCCACGGCGGCGAAGAAAGGCGTGTAGTTCGGGGTTATGAAAATGTTGACTGTTTGAAGCCGCTCTCGAATTTCTTCCTTTGTTAGTGGTGGCATTTAGCCCACCTCCAAGGCTTCAGCTTCCGTTAGCTTGATGGGCACCGCATCCCATTCTTTGATTGCGTCGTCTCCTAGGTCTAGCGGGTGACTTGTGAAACCGACGATTAAGAAGGCTGCTGGCACGTGTCGTAGGGCTATATCCCTTATGATCCTGTTGTGTGGTCCAACACCAGTCAGAGTAGGCGTGAAAAGTTGGAAGTGGTAGAGTGCAAATAATATGTTAGCGACTGGGTTGTGGGCTCTAGCGTCTCGATTGTAGAACTCGTGTCCAATGTGTATACCTGGGCGAATTACATACTCTAGAAAGTCTGTAGGCTCGTCGTAGGGAGATTCATGTCCACTATAGTAGCCTGTGAAGTCTCCGGCTGATGGCTTTATGGGATCAATGTTGGGAAATTTTCCAGGTATATCAGCACCTTCTGGAATGCGTGGGTAGACAAAGATTTGGTGTGGTTTCCAACCGATCGCTCCATGTAGAATCCATGGGAATCCAACATCGGTGTTTTTATCCAAATACAGAATGTCGTTTTTAGGGTTGCGTGGATCTCTCAGCCAAACCTCAGCTTGGGTTGAAGCGGCGGCAATGTCTATGGTAGAGCCAGTGGAGTTAATAAGGCTATAGGGCTTGTAAAGTAGCATTCGTCGACGAAGAACTCGCGCAAAGAGCCAACCTTCCCGAAACTCTAGAGCCATGAGATGGTTTGGGAGAAGCAATCGCTCAACTATAGGGCTGATACCTTTACCGTCCATGCAAACACCTCTTTCTATTCTGACAAAGCTTTTAACTATTCACAGATAATAATTTTTCCAAAAGCACTTTATAATATGTAGTGACTTGTATGAACAAAACAGAACAAAAAGCCTATAGATGGTTACTCCAGCATGGATATTCTGAGAAGGATATAGTATATCAGAGAAGGCGAAGTCCCGATTTTCTTACATCTGACAAAAAAGGATTTGAGGTTAAGAAGTTATATGGAAAAAATGTCATCAAGTTTGGGCCTACTCAATTTAGTGGACTTAAAAGTCTTAAAAATGTGACTGTTTTGGTCTTCGCGGAAGACACAGACGAACTTATCACACAATTTCCGTCAAACAAGCTTGAGAAAAATGGAGTTATTAACGGTATAAAAATTTTTGCCACGGATTACGGATTGATACATCTCGAGATTAAAAAAGAGACGCATAAAAGACTTCTTAGTCGTAAAGTAGAATGGGAGCTTGATAGCATAGATGAGGTAATCACGCGACTTCTAGATTATGAGGAGGGGAAACCGTGAGAGTGTTTGTAACCGGCGGTTCAGGTTTCATGGGAAGCCATCTGGTTAATGAATTGAAGCGTGAAAACGACGTGGTTGTTCTGTTGAGGGACATTCCTAATACTTTATCACCTTGGGGAAGGTGGATCTCGGAAGTGTTACAAGGCTGCACGATTGTTCTTGGGGATGTTCTAAACCAACGATTATTGAGACGCGCATTAGCTGAATACCACGTGGAGCAAGTTTATCATTTAGCTGCCCAAGCTTTGGTTTCGACAGCCCTTAAAGACCCGTTTGGAACCTTTCAAACCAACATCTTGGGAACAGTTAACATTCTTGAAGCATGTAGACCAGTAGGGGTTGATAAGGTCTTAATCATGTCAACGGACAAGGTCTATGGAAACCGAATGAACGCTGTGGAAACAGACCCCTTAGTTTCAACTGGAATTTATGAAACATCGAAGGCTTCTCAAGATTTAGTGGCTCAAGCCTTTCAGAACTCCTATGACATGAATATTGTGATCCCTCGAGCGTGCAACTGCTATGGGTTTGATTTCGCTCCACGAATTGTGAGCAACACTATCCGAGCATGTCTACGAGGTGAGCTGCCTATTATTTTTGAAGGAGAGAAAATGCTTCGCCAATATATCTACGTCGAGGACCTATGTAGCGCTCTAATTCATTTGATGAAACACGCTCCATATAGGGGCATCTACAACATTGCTACACCAGACATATTTACCCAAGAAGGCGTAGTAACCGTCATCCTCTATTCCTTTCCAAACTTAAAGCCACAGTATACAATGCGAAAACCCACTAAAGAAATACATAGCCAATCAATGATTTCCTCAGACTTCGGTTGGAAACCTAAGTTTACTTTTGAAGAGGGAATAAGGAAAACAATTGAGCAGTTTCGCAAGTGGGGATGGTAATTTGAACGTCTTCATCACGGGGATAGCGGGTGCAGCAGGTTCTTCCTTGGCCAAAAGGCTCTTGAAAGAGGGCTACACCGTCAGCGGTCTAGATATTGTTGCCCCAGTTGATGCTTACCGACTAAAGTATGTTATAGACCAGATTGATTACAAGTGGAAAGCAATACAAGACATCACTCAATATGACTTGATGAACGCCCAAATTGTTGCTGACTTCGCTGCGCAGCCCAACACTCCACTAGGTTTGACAGCTCCCAAATTTACAGTCTGGCAAAATCTAGACGGATTAGTGTCCTTACTAGAGTGTGTCCGAAGAGAAAACGTCCCCCTTTTTGTTTACCCGAGTAGTGGGGTTGTGTTTGGAAGGACTCCACCCGACCACCTACCTATAAAAGAGGCTGAACCACTCACACCGTCTAGTCCCTACGCGGCTACAAAAGCTTGCTCCGAAATTCTCTGCATGACCTACTTTAGATGTTACAACGTGCCAGTGACTATCCTAAGAATTGGGATGGGTTTTGGACCGGGGATGCGGAAGGACGAAAGTATTGCACAGTTTATGATAAAAACTCTCCGAGGGGATGAGAAAATTGAGGTGCAATCGCCCAAAACAACTCGGGATCCGTCATACCTCGAAAATGTCATTGACGCATGGGTTCGCTTACTTGAGGCGCCGAGAGACGAGGTAATTGGAGAGGTCTTTCACATTTCTAATGGCATTGAAATGACTATAGAAGAACTGGCGAGTAAATGTGTAGAAGTCACAGGTAGCGTTGGAGGGCTTCGGCAAATACCACAAATAATTCCTACATCTATCTACAGAAGTGGCGAATTAGGGATGCGCCAACACTTAGACATAACTAAGGCTAAACGGGTTCTCGGATGGGAACCAAAAATATCCCTAGAGGATGGTTTGGCTAAGACAGCCAGATGGTTAATAGAAGAGGGATACTAGTGAAGATTGCCCTCATCATTCCACATAGCCCTTTTTTACTTGAACCATTGACTTTTCCGCCCTTGGGGCCTCTGTATCTTTCAGCATACTTAAAGAAATGTGGCCACAATGTTGTTGTTCATGATTACATGGAGTCCGCTGTTAGGCGTGGCGAAACATGGGAGAGAGTTGAGAAATCCGAGGTCATAGGTATTACAGGAACCACACCCCAGTTCAAAGAGATGGTTCGCATTCTAAACTGGATTAAAAAGGAAGAGTATGGAACAAATAAAAGATTTATAGCAGGTGGTCCTCACGCTTCCTGTGACCCTAAAAGTTGTTTAGAAGCTGGATTTGACACAGTCATTGTTGGTGATGGGGAATTCGTCCTCGCTCATTTTTTGGAAAGTCCAACTTTACGGGCTATGGGAGGTATTATGGATTACCCTGTGAAGAACCTAGATATGCTCCCCTTTCCCGACCGGGGCGCCATAGACATCAGAAGATACCATTACAAGATTGACGGGTCTGACGCAACCTCCCTCATAACAATGAGAGGGTGCCCCTTTCAATGCGCGTTTTGCTGTCACTGGCTGGGGTATCGCCAAGTGCGATTTAGAAGCCCCAAAAACGTAGTCGAGGAGATCAAGCTCTTACAAGAGAAATACGGTTATAACGCGTTCATGGTGTGGGATGATGAATTTAACCTGAGTAGAGAGAGAACATTACAGCTATGTGAAGAACTCTCACCCTTAAACATCAAGTTCCGTTGTTTCATCAGGGCTGACCTCCTTGACATGAAAATGGGAATAAGAATGAAGGAGGCTGGGTGTGTTGAAGTTGGGTGTGGAGTTGAGTCTGGTTCTCAACGAATACTGAACAAAATAGGAAAGAAGACAACGGTTGAACAGAACACAGAAGCTCGGAACATTTGCCGAAGGTTAGGCATACGATTTAAAGCCTTTACCATTCTTGGCTTACCTGGAGAAGACGAGATAAGCGTTTACGAAACGAGAAACTGGCTAAGAAAAAATGAGCCTGACGATTTCGATGTGACCATCAACACTCCCTACCCAGGTTCGCCGCAGTGGGAGCGCTCCCAAAACTACGATATAGTATTCGACAAGGAAGCTATACGAAAAAGTTTGTATGATGGCTCATATTACAAGGGACCTCCAAAATCCCTTGTCGCAACAAGTAATCTTTCCGCTGAGCGAATAGTTCAACTTAGAGATGAGGTTGAAGACGAGTTTAATCGTAAATTTCGTTCACGTTGGCTCTGGGAGAGGAAATCTTGAAGGTTAGTATCAATTTTGATGATGGTTTAGACAATACCTATATGGTTGCTTTTCCCATCATGAAAAAATATGGCTTTCGCGGGACAGTTTTCCCTGTTACGGACGCTATTACTCAAGGCCTCGAGCCTCATGCGTGGGGCAGAAACGACGAGAGGAACTATGGAGTGCGGACCAGACCTATGACATTAGAGGAGCTCAGAGACTTACATCAGCATGGTTGGGAGATTGGAGGACACACAAAGACACATTGTATCTTCACGGAAACCACACTTGACAAAGTTGAGAAAGAGCTACATGAGAGCACCAGATTCTTGAAGGATTGCGGTTTTAACCCAATTGCTTTCGCTTATCCAGGAGGGTTTTTCACGCGCGAAACGAAAGCATTAGTGGAAAAGTATTATCGCTGTGCAAGAATCTTTGATGGAGGCTTTAGACTAAACACACTACCGTATGATTTTTATGAGTTACATGCCACACCTGTTAACGATTTCCCTCCTCAAACTCAATTAGTCTATGATAGCCCAGATTGGCTCATAGTTGTGAACCATGTTTTAACCGATGGAAAGGGATTTGAAGAGTGGCTTAGGATTCTTCAGTTAAACAACGTAAAGGTAGTAACCTTCAAGGATATGATTCTATGATAGATGGCATCTCGGTATGTATTCCAACCTACAACCACCTTAGGTATTTACAAAAATGTGTTTATAGCATTAAGAAATACAGCGTTTTGCCTAAGACGGATTTTAGCATATTTGATGACGGTTCCACTGATGGAACCTTAGAATGGCTTACACAAGAGTGCCCACTTTCCTACGGTTATAGACATCGGAACGAGGGAGCCTATAGTGCTTGGAACTCAGCTATAATGTTTGCTAAAAATGCGTATGTCTACATCGCAGAAGACGATCTATTTTTTGGCCCAAATTGGGATTTAAGGGTGGCAAAATGGATCGAGGAGTTGGGACAAAACTACGTGGTTATGCCACAGCTTGTTGAACCCATAGTTGGTGGTTCATACCCTCCACCCTTCGACTGTGGAAACTCGGTGGACAATTTTGACGAGGAAAAATTTGTGAGATATTGTCTCGAAAACTCTAATCGCCATGAGGTGATAGCAGATCCATGTGGCTTTTGGGTCCTACCGAAAGGCTTGTTTTTTAGTGTAGGTGGGTTCGACATAACCTATGACCCAGTAACGGTGGGTTCCATTGATTATCAGCTTATGTTATCCAGAGCGCATCCAGAATTAAGATTTGTAAGGATTTGGGATAGTATGATGTATCACTTTCCTCCATCCCCAGATAGGCTTGCTTGGTGGAGGCGTGAAGAACAGGATAGTTGGCACTACAAAGCACACAAGAGAAACGTCGTATACTTCGAGAAGAAGTGGAATATGAACATAGAGCAGGGTTACAGGTCTGTTCCTGTGGGAGTGGGAATAACATGATAACTGAACAAGAGTTAGCCGATGAAATCAAAGCCCTAAGACAATCTTGGGGTGGAGGTTGCCCAGAATGGCAGTTAGGAGAGAGAGCTAGGGTAATGAAAATGGTGCTGGAACATAGAACTTCCCCCTCAGTTGTCGAAGTTGGCTGCGGCGGGAGTGAGGTCCAGCAAATCCTAGAAAACCACGGATGCTATGTAGTGGGCACGGACATTCAGATATGTGACAAATATTTCGACCAAGTGCATAAACGAGCGAACTTCGTAAGGTGCCACTGTTGTTATATGCCGTTCAAGGAAAAGGCATTTGATTACGCTACTCTAATCTCGGTTATCGAGCACATCCCTATAGATGAGGGCGAAATTCTAAGCGAGATGAAAAGAATAGCAAGCAATGTTGTGATTACTTGTTACTACAGTAACCTTCACTTGCCACCAACTGGACACAGAAAATATAGCCTCACTGAGATTGACAATAGGCTGGTCGAGAATTCCGGTGTAGTTGTTCAGGAGTTAATAATTAAAGACGGTTTATTTCACATTAAATTAGGAGGTTAGAGTAAGATGGCTTTATATGACATGATAATCTCGACCAGATATTCCAACATGGAACATTTGGGACCAATGTTCTACATCTGTCTCTTGACCAAGGCGAAAATTATGGTGGAACTTGGAACTGGACACGGCGATGCTACATCCATGTTTAACGAAGTTGGAAAAATAACAGATGGAGTGGTTTACACCATTGATATTAGCAGTGAAGTTTTAGGTAGAGAAAGACTAAAAAATGAGCCTCGTGTGGTTTTCATTCTTTCAGACTCCATTAAAGCCGCCGAAACTTGGGATAAAGGAGATATCGATGTTCTCTACTGTGATAGTGACCATAGCTATGAGCGTGTCTATGGTGAGCTAATGGTATGGGAGAGATTTCATCCTAAAGTAGTGTTCGTTCATGACACTCTTTTACCAGATAGAAAGGAAGCGCCTCAAAACTGGATTACTCTGGCGCCACCTTATCTGGCTATGAGAGATTACTGTAAAAACTCAGGAAGAGTGTTCTTCTGCTTTAATTTTCCACAGGGTTTGGGGATGATTGTATAATTATGAACGTAGCTGCGATTGTATTGACATTAAATGAGAAGCCCAGAATCGAGGAATGTCTAAGCCATTTGAAGCCCTACGTCGACTTTCTTGTAGTCTTAGACGGTAACTCAACTGATGGAACAATAGAGATGGCACAGAAATATGCTGACGAGGTTGAGGTCAAACCTTTTTCCGGAAGTTTTGCCGATGAGCGTAACTACGCCATGTCTCTCATTCCGTTCTGGTGCGACTATGTATTGTTCTGTGACGCTGACGAACGGTTCCCAGAGGATTTCCTAAAGAACATGAAAGGAATTATTGAAAGAAAGAACGCTGATAGTTACAGATTTCCTAGGATAAGTCTAGTAACTGAGGAAGAGGTAAAAACTCTTGACCCGTCTCGCTTAACAAATTCTCCTCATGGGCTATGTAAGGATTATCCCGACCGACAGGTCCGATTGATAAAAAGGAATGCTGTCGCATGGAAAGGCAAAACAGATGAGGTTCCTTATGCTTTGGACGAATCTACTACCCTAGATGAATATGAGTTCCTAGGTGAATGTCATCGCACAAGAAAGCTGGTTTTAGGTAGATCCATTGACCAAGTTTCGTGCATAACCTTCGGCGAAGAACCTATATTCCCAACATACACAATAATTCACCTTCCAAGAAGGAAAGACATCAAAAGAGAATGGTGGTAAAAAATGATAGTATTCTGTCAAGCAAGCTATTTCGAGAGAAAAGAGCAGACAATCGAGGGTGTTAAACGCCTACACGACTACGTGGATCGTGTAGTCATCATAGCCCCAGATTATCCACAGAACTTCTTCAAAGACTACTCAAAAGTAGACCTCTACACTATCCCATGGCAAGATGATTTCCCAAAATATCGGAATGAATATCTAAAGCGGTGTAATCCAGGCGATTGGGTTTGTGTAGCCGACCCCGACGAATGGTATGGACCTGAACTTTGCCAAGATTTAAGGAGACTCACCGAAGAAGCTGACAAACAAGGAATAGGGCTGCTATTAGTGAACAGCCACGACCTCACAACAATGCCAGATGGAACGAAACAGGAATCCATTAGTAACTTCTTCAAAAACATCATCTTCAAACACCATGAAGATATCCATTATAAAGGAGTCGGCATGGGCCTTGTCCACGAAACCCTCATAGTCCCACCAGGAACCAGAACCGTTAGCTTGCCACGAAAGTATTACTACGAACACGTTAAGACCATGGTCGAGATTTGGGAAAGAGCCTTCCGAAACGTCTGGATAGCCGGAGGCGGAAACAATGTTGGCGACAGAAACACACGCTGGAAATCTTTAAGGAACATAACCGATAGACTTGGCTTGAAGTCATGGCCTGAAGTTCGTGAATACCTTCGGTGCGGGAATATCGATAAGGAGTTGCTTCAATGGATTCGTGGCTGCGAGAAGGAAAGTGGATGGGACTGGCAAAATGAAATGTTCGACTGTCTCAAATACTACAAGGGAATTCATCCAGAAGAATTACCAGATGTCCCCTCAGCTACCGAGTTAAAACTCGGAGAGCCTGAGTTCGGATCACCACCTGAGGTTATGCATTATGTGGAAGAAACCTACAAAAAAGTGCTGGGGAGACACGCTGACGACAGAGGAAAGCAGGAATACACAAGTAAGATTTTGGCTGGACAAATAGGGAGAGAAGACCTTCCGAAGATTCTGATGGGTTCAGTAGAATATGCGGAAAAATTCGGAACACCCGCGCCACCCACACCCACAGAGCAAATCAATGTGCCTCTACCCATTAATGTTCAAGTCGGTGTTAGCGAAGCCCACGTTGACAGGGTGCTTATGGGAAGCGAACTCTACTGGAAGGTGTATAAACCTCGATTGGACTTCGCCAAAAAATGGGAAGAAGCTATCAACAAGGTGAAAATTCCGAGTCCTAAGCCTCAAGAGTCAGATATAGAATACTTTAAAACCCATGTTCCACCGAAAGACTTTCTCCACATACTCGCCTTCAATTTAGAAACAGCCGAAGCCTTGGACAAAGTGGGATACAGGACTTTAATAAACACTGGAGAAAACGTAGACCCACATTCCTTGCCCTTTCCTGATAGATACTTTGATGCTATTTATGCGGTTGACATCTTACCACACACATTGGCTCCACTATTGGCTATCTCAGAGATGGCTAGAATCCTAAAAGATGGTGGAAGAATAATAGTCAACACCACCGGAACGCTACTAGGAGTCCCAGGAGTCTTATCCCAACTTTTCCCAACACATCTAGATGAACTGCTTAACCGTGAAAGCTTCAAAATGATAACAGGAGATGGAAGGGTGTTTATTTATGAAAAGAAACCTTAAAATTGGTTGGATTTCAGCGGCAGCCTACGCCACCACAGGCTACGGCATCATAACCTCCGAAGTTGTTTCAAGGCTTATTGAGGAAGGCTACGAAGTCTTCAGCATAGGAGGTATTGGCGGTATGACGGTGTGGGGAGGGAAAATGCAGTGGCACTCACCAATAAGAGGAACAGCGATTCCTATACTGCCAACTTTTGGAGACTACGCTGGCTCTGATGTGGCTCCGATGTATATTCAACGTTACTTGCTTGATATTGTAATCACTTTCTGGGATTTCTTTCCCTTAGACTACTGTAATCAGCTCCCTGTTCCATGGATTGCTTATGGTCCTATCGACTCTCCTATGACCCCTAGAATGGCCAACTACATTAGAAGAGCCTTCCGAATAGTTGCATACAGCAAGTTTGGTTACGGTGAACTCTTAAAATTTTTTCCGCCGGAAAGATTAGGCTACATTCCTCATGGAATAGATGTTGACATCTACAGACCCTTAGATGAGGCCAGAAAACAAGTAAGAGAGAAAATGTATCCTAAGCCCGTTCCCGAAGATGCGTTCCTCATAATTGATGTGGCAGCAAACATGGGAGAGCGAAAAATGTTTCCCACCCTTATGCTTGTCTTTAAAGAATTCTTGAAAAAACATCCAGATGCTTACCTCTATTTATACACAAACATTTCATTCCCTTACCCCCACGGTTATGATTTACTCGAGTTCGCAAATCAAATAGGCATAACTGACCATCTACGCTATCCCAACTTCAACACAATACTTGAGCCACTGCCGAACCAAGAAATGGCTATGCTCTACAATGCAGCGGACGTCTACTGTTCAGCATCCATTGGAGAAGGCTTTGGAATGCCACTACTCGAGGCTCAGAGTTGTGGGGTTCCCTGTATAGCCCCAGAAAACAGCTCGCAAATTGAACTTATTCAGGGTCATGGATGGCTCACAAAAGGATTAGATGACTTCATATTTGTCCCTGTCTGGATTCCCACACTTCAGAGTTATCGTGTCCCAAGTATGTCAGCTCTCCTAGAAGCTTTGGAAGAAGCTTACAACTCTCCATCCAAAAGGCTCCAGTATGCCAAGAAAAGCAGAGAGTTCAGTCTCCAATATTCATGGGATAAAATAATGCCACTATGGGTCAAACTCCTAACCGAAGTTCAGGATGACATGGCATTCTTAAAATGCTGCTCAAGGTCTTGAAATGAAGCTTGCTGGCATCTTAACTGTCGGGACATATTACTCGCCATGGATACCCTACACAATCGCTTCTATCTACCAAATTTGTGATTTCATGGTTATCGTGAACGGCGGTTATGATATAAAAAACCCCAACAAGAATGAATACAACATTCCCCTAGAAAAGGTTATCAAAGATATTGCTAGTTTAGATATTAAAGGAAAGATTATTGAAATCAAAGGTTTCACAGTAGAGGACATCGAGCATAAGGCTCCTTTAATGACGCAAGCAGAGGCTAGTAAACAGGGTATGGTGCAAACCGGTGCTATACTCGTTTGGAGAGGAAACTGGTTTGATATGAGGGGTCTCGGCTTAACCCTCGCCAATGAAACCGCGGTCAAAAGAGGCGCAAACATGATACTGAAGATCGACTCGGACCAAGTGTGTTATAGGGACGTTCTCAGTTTCAGGGCAGAAACAGGGGGGCTCATTTTTCACCAATACGAATTTCTTGGAGATGTATTTCATCTTGCTGAACCTCCACCGGCCAGCCCTTATAACGATTCAGTTTTCTCATACCTCGCAAAGCGCGGACAATATTATGGCGGTGGTGGTGCCCCAGCCATATTCACAGAGAGAGAGCCAACATCAAAATACCATTGTGCCCACCTAAGATATGCTAATCCTCTGTTCTCGAGCAACCATGAGAAGTTTGAGCATTTCTTTGGTCGTTTGTGGTTTGCCTACTACACTAATGAGGGGTTATGGGGCGAAGAGTTGAAAAGGAGAGCTGAACATGGAGCGAGAGAACTGCTTAAGCGGACTGGAAAACCTTCTAATGTTGCTCCGCCTGATGTTTGTTTATTGGACCCCATAAGCTATATAGAAGAAACAAAAAAAGAAGGGGATGTTTAGAAGCCGACTACCACGACTTCTGTTATGACTGTGGTTCCCGCGGCTGCTTGAACTGTAAGCCCTACTACGTTCCCACTGATTGTTGTTCCCAATGCTGAGACTGTTGTAGCTGGAACTACCGATGGGAAGTTGACCGCAAGCACTTGTTCGACTTTTTTTAACTCTGAGATAGTTAGACCCGATGGAGGCGCGACGGCTACTGACCCACCGCCTATTGCCACGACGCGGTAGGCATCTCTCACTGCTGCGATGACCTTCTTATCAGCGGTGATCGATATGATTGTCATCTCTGTGCCCCCGTCTAAGTCGTCAGAACCACGTTGTAGACTGTTCCTGGTAATGTGGCTACATCATGTAGTCTCAAAACGTCCTCTGGAACAAAGCTTGCTCCCAGTAAGAGTGGCCAATCTGCGGCTGAGGCTACTACACCAAGTTGATCTCCTATGAAGACTTTGCCTAGAACTGTGGTATTCTTTTTCCAGATGAAGGAAATGTCAAGCTCTTTGAATCGGAGGTCAGAGAACTCTTGTGGCTCCCTTACTAGAACGATGGGTTTGGGTTTGCCATCCATAGTGAATTGGTGAGACTCAATCTTCGGGATCTTGTGTAGGCTGCCAATAGCCACTATTGTATGGACAGCGTTTTCTCCGACTTTTATGGCATTTCCGACCGTTCCAGCCATCAGCCCTGTGCCGCTGTGAATCCAGTTTTGTGGTGAACCTGTAGCGAAGGCTGCTACAGAGTCCCAATCATCGCCTATTCCAAAGAAGCCCGCCCTAGGCTTTACCATGCCGAATTTGCCTGACTCAGGACGTTCTCCGTCGAATCGTTTGTCCATCTGCTCTGTGGCAACCATGGCGCCCATCAGAATCTCTTCCATGTGGCGCTGATAGAGGTCTATGATCTCTCTTTCCTTGATGGCAAGGACGAACTGTCTTTCAAAGCTCCTTCCAAACTTGTCCAGCTCTGGGTCGGAAAGTTTATCGTAGGTGTATCCCAAGTTTTTGAGTGCACGTTCGGCTTCAGTCATAGCAGCTCTTAGAGTTTCTATTGAAATTGGCATTTAAATCTCTCCAAAAGTTTTTTTAAGAATAAACCTTAAGAACTTATGCTAGGCATACTGAGCATGAAATCAAAATGAAGACCGCTAAGGTTGACCTCATTTACATTCGCTGCTCAAAAACTACAGCAAAAAGATTTAGACGATTTGTGCTAGATGTTGATGCCAAAAACTATGAAGAAGCTCTGATAATAGCCCTAGATAGAGCAGAACGTCCCCGGATCGCTGTTGAACCTGCTGGGAAACCTTAGCCTATTCTATCGCTATTCTGCCTCTCTGAAATTTTGGTCCAGCCCTCTCTGGTTCCACAGCCACCTTTTCTACGGGTGAACCCCCTAGTAGTCCACCGCCACCTCTGATTTTCTCAATTCGAGCCCGCGCTGTAGCCATCACACCTTTCTCTCTGATTTCCGTGACGAGTGGGCCCTTCATGATTCCTAGTTTCTCTAAAATGGGACTCTGCGAGCTTGAGCCTCCGCCACGTATCTCTTCGATTCGTGTGCGAGCCTTAGTTCTTAACTCTTCAGCCTTTGCCCTGATGTTTTCAGCCATGGCCAACTTGATCACCTAACCCATCCATCGCCGCGTAATATCGGCTTGCGTGTTCACGAAACCGACGACTCCATCTCCAGCGTGTTCAACAACGTATGTAACGGCCTTAACAGGCTCTAGATGGACCAGTTTTCCAACGGCTTCTATTGCTGTGTCCATGGGTTTTGTTACGAGGACTGGAATAGCACTAATTCGTTCACGCACGTTGCTTTTAACCTTAGTCATAATTTCGGGCATAAGATACCCTCTAGTCTTTAATCATTCACATAAGCTTA
>Ga0315310_10001199_pt1 | contig 16297 bp, 18 predicted proteins | sample TDP5_MG_FD_203630 | JGI IMG/M metagenome (GOLD analysis project Ga0315310, IMG submission 203630) | Freshwater sediment microbial communities from Lake Towuti, South Sulawesi, Indonesia - TDP5 | ecosystem: Environmental > Aquatic > Freshwater > Lake > Sediment | place: Indonesia: South Sulawesi... | reverse complement strand
TACTTCAGTTTTCTAAACCGCTAGATAGTAAATAATTTTTATATGGTAAAGCATTATATTAAGTGGACTGAAATTTGAGGTGCTGAACAAAATGAGAAAGACGCCTTCTGGGAAAGCAGTAACGAAATTACAAGCAGTTATTATAGCGGTAGTAATAATCATCGCTATGGCTGCAGGCATCTACTACTATACGTTGCCCTCTCCGCCAACTCCAACTCCTACCCCTACTCCCACTCCGTCACCTACACCCACGCCAACCCCTACTCCAACACCCACTCCAACACCGACGCCGACGCCCACGCCGACTCCGCCTTCAATAGCTGTTTATGCTTATGCAACCACCGATGTCGTGGTGTTTTGGGATCCCAGTGAGACCTATTCTAATGAGGTTATAGTCTTTAACAATCTGTATGAGACGCTTGTTCGATATGATCCGTTTAAAGACGAGTATCTTCCAGTGTTGGCCACTTCTTGGACAGTGTCGGATGACGGGCTAACCTACACTTTCAATTTGAGGAAGGGCGTGAAGTTTCACTGTGGCCACGCCATGACTGCCTCTGACGTGAAATATTCGATTGAGCGCAACATCAAAGGATACGACGGCCAAGGGCCTAGGGGAGCGTCATACATCTGGGGCCCTGTAAAGGAAATAAACGTTATCGATGATTACACGGTTCAATTCGTATTGTCTTATCCGTCTGCGCTCCTTAACATAGCCTCGGCTGCCTACTGCGCACACATCTATTGTGGTGAATGTACGGAAAAGTATGGATATGATTGGTTCTATGAAGGTCATGAGCTTGGAACCGGCCCGTACATGCTTGAGAAGTATGACAAGGCCATGGACATGGTTACGCTCACAAAATTTGAGGATTACTGGGGTGGTTGGGAAGGCAAGCACTTCGACAAGGTTGTGATTAAGTCGACGCCTGAATGGGCAACTGCTAGACTGCAGCTGGAAGCCGGCGAGGTGGATTTCGTTGATAGACTGCCGTTTGAGGACATCGAGGCGCTTAGGAAGACCGCCGGGATAGAAATCGTTGAGACCCCTGCCTACCAGAACATGTTCGGCTTCTTTAACACAGAGAAGCCTCCGCTAGACAATAAACTGGTGAGACAGGCCATATCCTATGCAGTACCCTACGATGACATAGTGAACTACGTGATGAGTGGCTACGCTCGACAATCAAAGGGGCCAGTACCCTACGGCTTGTGGGGGCACAGCGAAGAGGTCTTCCAGTACAAGTACGACTTGACGAAGGCCAAGGAACTCTTGATAGAAGCGGGTTATACCGACCCTACGGCTTGTGGTTTTTCCCTATTGTATACCTACAACGCCGGAGACGAGTATGAAAGGAGGACTGGCGAGCTGATGAAGGCAGAATTAGCCAAGTTGGGTATTACACTCGAACTTCGAGGGATGCCATGGGAGGAACAGTGGGGTCTGGCCACGGCTGAGGATCCGAACACCAGACAAGACATTTTCGTCATGTACTGGTGGCCCGACTATCCGGATCCCTACACCTTCCTAGGGCCGATGTTCCATTCTGAAGAAGAGATCGTCTTCAACTTCGGCTACTACGACAACCCCGAATACGATAAGCTTATAGATGATGGAGCTGCCATCGCTGGAACGGACAGAGAAGAAGCCATAAGAATGTTTCGTGATGCTCAGCAAATCCTTGTTGAGGATGCGCCAGTCATATTCTTCTTTGACCAGGAGTACATCCGGCCCAAGAGAGCGTCCTTGAAGGGCTACGTGGACAATCCCGCTTATGCCCATGTAGTTTGGTGGTACTATTGCTACAGAGAAGAATGAGGTAAACCAAAATCCCCTTTTTATTTTTGATTTTCTTCATCGAAAAGTTTAAGGCGGTCCTTCCCGATTTTCTCGATAAGGTATTTCCTCAGTTTCAATGTTACTGATCTTTAATGGTGAAGACGTTGAAGTTAAGGTATTATGTGCTGAGGCGTTTGCTGCTTTCGGTTCTAGTTTTGCTGGGGGTATGCGTCATAACCTTCGTTATTGCTAGAGTTGTTCCTGCGAACCCTGCAGCGATGTGGGTCGGAACGCATCCAACCGCCGAGCAAATAGCTAGAGCCAGAAAGGAACTGGGTCTTGATCAACCTCTGCACATTCAGTTCTTCATATATATGAGTAAACTCCTGAACGGAGACTTAGGCGTCTCCATAAGAACCCACGACAAGGTGTTGAATGACATAGCCTCATTTCTTCCAGCCTCCTTAGAGTTGATCGGCACCGGAATGCTCATCGCCTTAATGGTCGGCATCCCTCTAGGGGTGATGTCAGCTGTCAAGAAAGACAGCATTATAGATCACTTTAGTAGGTTGTTTTCCATCGGCGGCGTGTCTTTCTTTGTGCCTTGGTTGGGCATGATGGGGCAGCTGGTCATATCTAAGTGGCTGGGACTACTCCCGATTGGAGACAGAATCGACATGAGCGTCTCCGTCTTTCATCCAATTCAGACGATGACGAGATTTTACCTGATTGATTCGTTGATAACGGGAAACTTTGTTGCCTTTCAAAGCGTTGCGTGTCACATGATTCTGCCGGCTCTAGTCATGGCGGCCTACCCAATAGGATTGGTTACGAGGATGACTAGGTCGAGCATGGCCGACATACTAGAGGAAGACTACATTAGAACAGCTCGAGCGTATGGGCTGAGGGAAATAACCATAGCGTACAGATACGCTCTAAAGAACGCTATAGGACCAACCATCACCGTTCTAGCCTTGTCCTTCGCATACTCCCTCGTGGAGACCTTCTTGATAGAAACCGTTTTCAACTGGCCCGGCCTAGGTCGTTACGCCGCCCTATCCATCACATCGCTTGACTACCCGGCCATAATGGGTATAGCCATGGTCGTCGCGGTGGTCTACGTCGCGCTCAATTTATTCGTGGATCTTGTCCAAGCGTACCTTGACCCGCGCATAAGGCTGAAGTAAGGAGGAAGGGGTATAGATGAGGTGGATTAAGAAAGACATGTTGGGAATGGAAGCGCGACTTAGAGAACTGCGCTACAGTTTCCACGTCATAAGAAGAAACCGATTAACATACGCAAGTTTGATCTTTATTTTGGGCCTCGTCGTCGTAGCGATCATAGGTCCCTTTATCGCCCCCTATCCGGAAGACGCTTTAGGAGCCGTTCACCCAGAGCGTGCTTTCATGCCGCCCAGCTCTGAGCACTTCTTTGGAACCGACGAGGCTGGAAGAGACATCTTCAGCAGAGTTCTTTTTGGGACGAGAATTTCTCTGTGGATCGGTGTTCTGGTGATCATCTTGACCCTGTCAATTGGTGTTCCCCTAGGAGTTATCGCCGGATACTTGGGTGGAATGCTGGACGAGTCCATTATGAGAGTCACGGACATGTTTCTAAGCTTCCCGCCTCTACTCCTTGCCCTCGTCATCTCCGCAGTTCTGGGACCATCACTCACCAACTCCATGATAGCCATAGCCATCGCGTGGTGGCCTTGGTACACGAGACTGGCTAGGGGGCAGGTAATCTCGCTTCGTGAAAGGCCCTTCATTGAGGCAGCAAGAGCAACTGGTGTTAGGTCGCTGAAAATCATGTTTCGCCATATTCTACCAAACTCCTTGACGCCGATTATAGTTCAAGCGTCGCTAGACTTCGGTTCGGTGATACTAACGGCTGCTTCTCTCAGCTTTCTAGGCTTGGGTGCACAGCCTCCAACACCTGAGTGGGGCTTGATGTTAAGCATAGGGCGATACTACTTTCTGGACCATTGGCATTATGCAACTTTTCCAGGCCTTGCAATCTTCGTGACAGTATTGGCCTTCAACCTTATGAGCGATGGTTTGAGAGAAGCGTTAAGTCCGAGGCTCAGACGATTCTAGGTGGGCCGTCAACTATGGTAGATTTAGAAAGCCCTCTGCTGGAGATAAAGAATTTGAAGGTCAATTTCTACACATACCAAGGGGTTGTATACGCAGTTGACATAGATAGGTTCTCCATAGATAGGAAAGAAAGTGTTGGATTAGTTGGTGAAACGGGCTGCGGAAAAACAGTGACCTCACTTTCCATCCTAAGATTAGTCCCAAGTCCAGGAAAAGTGGTGAGCGGTGAGATCATCTTTAAAGGTGAGGACCTTCTGAAAAAGAGTAAGCGAGCTATGAGGGACATAATTGGGAAGCAGATATCCACGATCTTTCAGAACCCCACCTCATCCTTAAACCCCGTGTTTACTGTAGGAGAACAGGTTACACGTGTGATAAGGTTGCATCAGAAGGTTGATAAAAAGGAAGCTGAAAGAAGAGCCATCGAAATGTTCAACTTGGTTCGGCTTCCAGACCCTGAGAAGATGCTGAAGAGCTACCCCCATGAGCTCAGCGGGGGTATGTGCCAACGCGTGATGATAGCGATGGCTCTTTCATGCAATCCTTATCTGCTGATTGCGGATGAGCCCACAACCGCGCTGGATGTCACGATAGAAGCTCAGATCTTGAAATTGATGGAGGAGTTGAAGGAGAAGATCGACGCGTCAATTTTGTTGATAACCCATGATTTGTCTATTGTTGCTCAACTCTGCGATAGGGTCGCTGTGATGTATGCTGGGTGCGTGGTAGAGGATGGGAAGGTAAACGACATCTTCAAAGATTCAAGGCATCCGTACACGAGGGGGCTCCTCGACGCCATTCCGCGACCTGGCATGAGAGAAAGAAAGCTGAGAGGAATTAATGGTTCTGTCCCAGATCTATTGAATCCGCCACCTGGTTGCAGATTTCACCCAAGATGCTCCCATGTTATGGATGTCTGCAGAGAGAAAAGACCTCAACTCACAGAATTGACGAATAAGCACTTTGTTTCATGCTTTCTATATAATGGAAAAGGAGAGGAACAGGCATAGAGACCGAAGAACTGTTAAAAGTTGAGGGATTAAAAAAGTACTTCCCGGTTAGAGGAGGCATGTTCGCGAGAACCACGGGTTGGGTTCGCGCAGTGGATGGCGTAGACTTCCATATCCGCGAGGGAGAAACCCTAGGCGTAGTGGGGGAATCCGGGTGCGGCAAAACAACCTTGGGTAGAACCATTCTAAGGCTTGTGGAACCCACCGAGGGCAAGATCATCTTCAACGGAAGGGACATGGTCAAGCTTAGCGGAGAGGAAATGAGAAACCTGAGAAAAGACATGCAAATAGTGTTTCAAGATCCATACTGGTCTCTGAACCCAAGGATGCTCATTAAAGACACGGTGTCCGAGCCTCTCCAGACCCATCTGAAGCTTGGAAAGGCCGAAATCATTGAACGGGTGTCAGAACTGCTTGAACTCGTAGGCTTAAGCAGGGACGCCATGTGGAGATATCCCCACGAGTTCAGCGGAGGCCAAAAACAAAGAATCGGAATCGCGAGAGCCTTGGCGACGAACCCCAAATTTGTTGTTCTGGACGAGCCTACATCTTTCCTCGACGTGTCGGTTCAGGCTCACATCATTAACCTCATACGAGAACTTCAAGACAAGTTGAATCTGACCTACATGTTTATTTCGCACAACCTAGGGGTCATCCAACACATCAGCGACAGGATCGCGGTCATGTACGTTGGGAAGATCGTTGAGGTAGGCTCTGTGGATCAGATATTCAACGAGCCTCTTCATCCCTACACCCGAGCTTTGCTTGAGGCCATACCGGTACCTGATCCCGAAGTGAAGATGGGAGAAATCATCTTAAAAGGAACCGTCCCAAGTCCCGAGAATCCCCCACCTGGCTGTAGATTCAATACACGATGCCCCAGTGTGGCTTCCATCTGCAAAGAGAAGGAGCCACAGATAGTCGAGGTTGGAAGAGGGCATGCAGTAGCTTGCCATCTTATTCACGAAAACACGGTAAGGGAATAAATGGTGGCGTGATGAATGAGAATTCTTGTCGTGAACCCGGTCGGCACAAAAATATGGGACAAAAAAGACGAGGAGTATCTCCATAGGTTCGCAAGAAAAGACACGTCCATCAAGGTCCTCAGCCTAAAGGAAGGCCCCAGCTCACTTGAGACGTTTCAAAGCAAGGTTTCCGTTTGTCCAGAAATCATCCAACTCGTGAAAAGGCATAAGGGCGACTATGACGCCATAATGATTAACTGCTTTGGAGACCCTTGCGTCGAGGCAATACGAGAGGTCGTTGACGTTCCGGTGCTCGGACCCGGTGAAACTTCCATGCTGATTGCATCCTTGCTCGGTCACAAGTTCTCGGTTATATCTCCCACAAAAAAGACAGCCCTTCAAGTAGAATCACATGCGAGAGCGCTGGGAATCGAACAAAGGCTGGCCTCAGTAGTGGGGTTAGATATACCCGTCCTTTACTTAGAGAGGGACATGGAGAAAACGGTGAAGGCTGTTGTTGAGGCCTCTGAGAAGGCGATTAGGGATGGAGCCGAGGTGATCGTGCTAGGATGCACAGGACTGGCGTATATGGCGGATGAAATCCAGAAACGCCTGAATGTTCCGCTTATAGAGCCGGCGTCCCTGACGCTGAAGATGGCGGAGAGTTTTGTTGATCTACAACTGAGGCACAGTAAAGTAGCTCTGTACGGGACCTGACTCGCCTTTCCATGGTTTAAACTGAAAGCTTGATCACGATTCCTTTTACAACCTCCGCAGAAGCATCTGTTCGAACGCCTCTGCTGTTAAAGTGGGTTGGGCTTGCTTGAAAGCCTGCTCTTTTCAGCTCGTCTATTATTTCAATCAAAGGCGGGATCGGCAGGTTCAGTTTGTCACAGATCTTGTCGATCACATAATACGTGAGAGGTGCTTCAGCCTCGTTTCGAGCTACGGAAAGCAATTTGAGAATCCTCTTTTCCTGCTTTAGACCTCTTCCATCAACTTCCTTCTCCATTAAGCCGCAAAAGGTTTCATCCAGCATTTTGCCGAGCCATAAGGGTCCGGCGACACTCAACGTGGAGCCGCACTCAGCACACTCTCGCTTCAAAAAGGGAACCAACCCTATGGACGGTTCCCTGTGAAAGCATGCGAAGCAGTGGAGGATATATCCCATCATTCGAGCGCCGTTATCGGCTTGCTTCGCCCCGTAACGGGTAACCGCATACGCTCGAATATAATGATCCGTGCTATGGCTGAACAATACGTTTATTCCTATGTCGTGCTTTGCCGCCATCATTGTCAGGCATCCGATCAAGAGCCGGACAGCGAGTTCGTGGCAATACTCGGTTCGCAGGGGTTTCCCACCGTACTTTCGGACACAAGCCTGAGGGTGAACGCCGCATAAGGGAGCCATGTCCGTGGCGGTTAAGGCCAGCAAGCCTCCGTTACGCAAAGCTCTGAGAGCGGCGTCCAGATAGGGAACCGGAGACCCGAAGGGATCGATGTCAATAAAACTGAACCTCTTTCGAGGGGCGGCATACCGGCTCAAAAGAAGGTTGGCATCCTCGTTCATAACCAAAACACGCTTAGAAAGTTTGTTGCGTTCGACATTGAACTCGGCAAGCCTAGCCGCTTCCAGATTAATATCGTTCACGATAATCTTTCGAACGCCCTGAACCTCTGTTGCGAACCTAACTCCTCGAATACCACAGCCAGTCAAGGGTTCACAAACAGAGATCTCCCTCCCAACCATTCTTTGATACGCCTGTAACGCCAAAACCGCCAAGTCCCTGTTCAACTCCATGGCGGGGTTGTAAAACACCGGCGCCTTGGATGGGGCGTACTCCCAAGCCTCCCTCACATAAGCCTCAAGTCTGGGCACCACAACGCTGACTCTGCCCTCCCTCATAACCTCCGTGGGAAAACCGAAGCTCAACCTTGCAACCTCAAAAGCGTTTTCAACTCATCCTCATTGCTGAAACTAGGATTTCTAATAGTTAGATGCAAGTGTTACTTTGATCCTGAACTGAAGCTCTCCATCAGTTTCTTTTATCCACCTATCAATCACGTGTTTTAGGTTTCTTGAGAACTCTTGGTTGGTAGTAGCATCTATTTCAAAGCGCCTCTTAATCTTTTCTTGTAGATCTGTCATTTCAACCTCAAACCTCATGTTAATCACTTCACAATTATTTTCTTTACTCCTTAATGTCTGGGAACAAATATGTCTTTTAGCTTATCAAAAACTTTAAACGATTGCTTATATGCGTGCACTTAGAGAAGACTCGTGGGCAGCCGATTTCAGGGAAACGGAAAAACATAAATACGTGAGGGGAAATAAAAAAGGAAAGGCTTGGCAAAGAAGGCTTTGACTTTGTCTAGAGAACAAAACATCATATACGTGGGGAGAAAGCCCCCGATGAGTTATGTTCTGGGGATTATAACGAGTTTCACCGGGTCCAACGCTAAAGAGGTTACTTTGAAGGCGAGAGGACGAGCCATAACAACTGCCATTGACGCCGTCGAAATAGCCAGACACAGATTTATGAAGGACCTGAGCGTAGGCAAAATCACCATTGGAACCGAAGAAATATCGCTGGAAGAAGGCGGGACGAGAGCGGTGTCAACAATTGAGATTACGTTAACGCGTGAATAAGAGGAGTTAAATGCAGAACTTCCAAAAACACTTGTATATAAAAGATAAGGAGATGAAAAGGATTGAAGATAAGCGAACTGAGGCCTAGAGTAAGGGTGGATACGACCTTTAAGGTCCTAGAGAAAAGTGAACCTAGAGTGACGAGAGATGGCAAGAAAGTTACCGAGGCGTTGGTGGGCGATGACAGCGGTACGGTGCTAATGACCCTTTGGGAAGAAACCATCGATGAGTTGGACGTTGGCAAGACATACACTCTCACAAACGGCTACGCGAGTCTGTTTCGAGGCAGTTTGAGGCTGACAATAGGCAGGATGGGCTCAGTAGAAGAGAGCGAAGAAGATGTGGGCGAGGTCAATACGGAGAATAACATGTCAGAGAAGAGATACGAAGAGGAACGTCGATTCGGAAGGTCCTTTGGAGAAAGATCATCTTACGGTCGTAGGCCTTATAGAAGAAGATTTTAACAAAACACTGTGCCTGAAAATAACCCAGTTTTCCTGAAAAAATTGAAAGGAAAACTAGTCTATTCTCTCCTATTCTTGAATAAATTCCGTTTCATAGTGAGCTCACGATCAAATATTTTATAATTTATTGGGAAGAAGATTACACGGTGAAGATATTTGAAGCGGCTCATATTCGTAACCGGTCGACCCGGAATCGGCAAGACGAGTGTTCTGCTTCGGGCGGTTGGCGCCCTAAGGAAAAGGGAGTATAAGGTCGGCGGCATGATCAGCCGTGAGGTTCGTGAGGGTGGAGTTCGTGTAGGCTTTGAGATCGTCGATTTTTATACCCGGCAAAGAGGTTGGTTGGCTCACGTGAATCAGCCTGTCGGTCCCCAGGTCAGCAAGTATCGAGTGAACCTGAGCGACCTCAACGCCATAGGCGCAAACTCCATTCTTAACGCCGTGGCGAAGGCTGACATAGTTGTTGTGGACGAAATAGGCCCCATGGAACTGTTTTCTTCTGCCTTTAAGGAAGCGGTATCCCAGGCAGTGAGGAGCAACAAACCGATGCTGGGAACCATCCATCACAGGGCAAGAGACCCGCTCATCACCGCCATTAAAGCAATGAAGGACGCGGAAATTCTTGAGGTAACGTATAAAAATAGAGAAGACCTCCACAATACTATCATCAGCAAGATCGTTCAATACCTACAAAGGCTATCTTGAGCCTTTGGGTTAACCATAACGAAGGTCGTGAGCATGCGAGTAGTAGGGGTTGACGACGCAGGCCGCGGTTCGGTGATCGGTCCCCTCGTTATTGCAGGTGTTTTGCTGGATGAAGAGGACTTACCTAGGCTTGTGGACTTAGGCGTGAGGGACTCTAAGCTTCTTTCCCCTCGTAGACGACGACAACTCGCTGAAGAGATCAGGAGGTTGGCTCTCCAATGCCATGTCATAAGGTTGGCTCCCGCGGAAATCGATCGAGTAGTTAGGTCTGGAAGAAAACTTCACAAACTCAACCGGCTTGAGGCTCGGACGATGGCCAAGGTGATAACCATTCTTAGACCTGACGTAGCGTATGTGGACGCGTCAGACGTGTTAGCCGACCGATTTAAGCAACACATCGCTGAGAGCCTTCCCTTCAAGGTTCAAATAATCTCAGAGCATAAAGCAGACGCGAAATACCCCATCGTCTCGGCAGCCTCCATTATAGCTAAGGTGGAGCGAGACAAAGCAATTTCTGAGCTACGAGAAAAACACGGGGACACGGGCTCCGGTTACCCGACCGACCCCAAAACCCTAAAATTTTTGGAAAATTGGATCAAAAGGTTTGGGGCATACCCAGGTTTTGTGCGTAAATCTTGGAAGCCAGCGAAGAGGTTGAAAATGGAGGCTGAGGCTGAACAAGCAAAGCTGGCTTAGAGCCGTTTGTATTTCCGCCGTTCATTTCGGTTCTTTGTTCGGTCTAGTATATTTTTGAGCGTTTAAGCGCTAAAATCGACTCTCTTAAAGCGTTTTCAGCAATTTTGCTTATGTTTAAGCCTATTTCTCTAGAATGTTTTTCAGCTTCTCAAACGCTCTCTCGATGCCTTTTTCGATCTCCCTGCCGACCATCAATTTGTCGACGATCTTGCCGAGAATCGAGTAGGGCAATTCGTAGTCGATCACAAAAGTTATTTCGGTTCCCGCCTCTGTGGGCTTCATGGTCGTTGTTCCAAACGCAGTAAAGTTTCCAGCGGTGGAACGCCAAATCGCCTCCTCGTTTCCGGCATACTCCATGATCTCAACATCAAATTCGGCTTTTGGCTCGATCGCGCCAATTATGTGGAAAGTTGCACCCACACTAGCACGCTTCTCAGAAGTGTACTCCACCTTTTCGATTATGTCCATCCATTTTGGAAGCCTGTCCCAAAAAAGCAGTGGCCAAACTTTTTCAGGCGGCGCCCTGATCTCAATCGACTTTTCTATCCTAGCCAAAATATCACCTCCAATATAGCATATTTGAATTTGCAAGTTACAAAGCGAACCCAAAAAGAAAAGAGGCGTTAAATGAACACCTTTAAGAACCCAATTCTTTGCCAAAACTTTTATGAAAACGTCAAGCCAGCTGCATGAACTGGGCTTAAGTTATGAAGAGGCTGTTAAAGTCATGAGTAGAGTTACCAAGGATGCACAGTTCGTGAAGCGTTTGTGGGGAAGACCCAACGCTGGACAGGTTAAACCTCGGCTTAGCTCTCGTAACCTTCCCAGTGCCCATGATGGGAATCAAAAAGACCTTGGGCACCATCCTCATAACCGCAGCATTGATTAAAAAACGTCGATCATCTACTCGTGTAGTGGGCGCGTACAACGCCTTTCGGGATGTCACTCGTGAATTACGGAAGATTGAGCGGGAATTGGTTTAGTGAGTTTTGACGAATGCACTCTTTCGAGAAGAGATCGAAAAACTTCAAATGCTTCCCTAGCGGTTCTTCTCCCCAACATTTTCTGTTTTGAAAACAAAAAAGGGGAAAATAGAGGCGCTAACTGAATACTCGCAGCCCAGACGTGTCCTATATTCGTTTCTGCCTTCCGCTCATGAAATAACTCAAGTGTCCCACTAGCACACCTTTCGGTATTCTTCCACAAAGGGTGGAGGGGGCTATATAGAGGGTCTGGAAAGAAAGAGAGCAGAGTCACCGCCCAAAAACAAACTAGGAAAGCCGAAGCCAAATTATAAAGGGAGAACCGATGGTGTTAGACAAAAACGTATAACTGAGCTGTATCAGTTAATTATTTGAAGGAGACGGCTTGATGATCGAGGAGATCGAAGAAATCGTGCGCAGGATCGAGGCGAAGGAAATCGCTGGAGCGGACGACACCGCCTTAGCTTCGGCGAGAGCACTGGCTATCTTGGCTCAGCGCTCAGAAGCCAAAGACGCGGCGGAATTCCGCAAGGAAATGGAAGACATCAGTCGTCGATTGGTCAACGCTAGGCCCTCCTCTGCCTCCTTAAGGAACTGCATCTCACACATTAACCGGGGGGTCAAGGCAACTGGTGAAATTGATCTGGTTAACCTGCGAAGCCTTGTCGAGGCCTCAGCGTCTAGATTCGTGGAGAAAATCAAGGAGGCAAAAAGCATAATCGGAGAAATCGGATCTAAGCGAATCAAAGACGGAAAAGTGATTCTCACCCATGGCTTCAGCACAACAGTCTATGCGATCTTGAAAAGGGTTGTTGAGGAGAGAAAGCGCGTTCATGTTTTCGTCACCGAGGCACGGCCTGGACTTGAGGGTCGGCAAATGGCAAAAATGGTTGGCGAACTAGGCTTACCCGTCACGCTCATAACTGACTCGGCGGTCCGCGTTTTCATAAACGAAATCGACAATGTGCTCACAGGAGCAGAAGCTGTTGCCGTGAACGGCGCAGTGATAAGTAAGGTGGGAACAGCCGTTATCGCAGGATTAGCTCATGAGGCACGAGTTCGCGTGTTAGCCGCGGCAGGGACCTACAAGCTAAGTCCTGAAACGGTTGTTGGCGAACTTGTGGAGATCGAGGAAGGGGCTCAAACACAAGTCATCGACCTCGATCTTTTGACTAAGATGAAAAATGTTGAGGTGCGGAACCCCCTCTACGATGTTACTTCACCAGAGTATATTGACGCGATCATAACTGAAAGGGGGGTCGTGCCCCCACAAGCTGCATACCTCATACTTAGGCAAATGATGGAGGGCTAAAAAATCACATAAACACCCCAGGGGGACTAAGGCAGGCTGTAGAAATGATTATGCTGGATATCCCTTTAAAAGAGCATGCGAAAGAGCGTAGCTAGCTATCTCTAGCGCTAGAAAAAGGGGACTATAAGTATGATGAGCCTGAAGACTAATCACGTTCGGTAAGGATGGAAACTAATATTCAGGAACCGTGTGTAGCAGCATTCCCTCGATGGTAACTGGTCTTGTTTTTAGTGCTACTTCGTAGGCTTCGGTGAGCTTAGACTCTCGTTCAGCGTATATCTCCAGCAACACGTCGTTCTTCTTAACTTTGTAACCCCTCTTCCAGCGTAGGGCGACGCCCGCACCCTTCTCCATTGGAGCGCCTGCTGCGTTCGCGATGGCTGTTATAGCCGTGTTATCTACGTTCGTCACAAATCCGTCGCAAGGGGCTCTTATATTAATGTGATGCCGCCCAATAGGTATCTCTTCAGGTTTTATGTTCGGGTTCCCACCCTGTGCCTCGATGATTTCTCTCATTTTCTTTAATGCTTTTCCCGAAAAGAGTAATTCCTTGGCCGCTTCTTTTCCTTGATCTCGTGGCGCCATACCTCCCATCTCAAGGAGCATTCCGGCCAGCGCGGTGGATTTTTCGATCAGGCTCGCCGGTCCTTTGCCGTTTAATGCGAGCAAAGCCTCTCGAGCCTCTAACGCTGGTCCTACAGTATGCCCGACGGGCTGCCCGCCATATGTTATTCCACACTGGACCTGCACATTGACACGGCCACCCAAATCTACAAAAATTTGGGCGAGTTTCCGCGCATCCTCCTCCGTTTCAACTTTTGCACCCGCTCCTACCGGGATGTCGATCACGACGCAGTCTGCTCCGACCGCCAACTTCTTAGCCATGATGCTCGCGATCATTTGTCCAAGAGGGTCAAGGCTTAATGGGTGTTCGACGCGGATCATCAAGTCATCTGCTGGAGCAATGCCTAGTTTGCCTCCCCAAACAATCACACCGCCCACTTTTAACGCCATTTCCTTCAATTCGCTTGCGGTGAACTCCACATCAGCAAGCACTTCCATGGTGTCTGCAGTGCCTGAAGGACTGGTAATCGCGCGACTACTGGCCTTAGGAATCAAGAGGCCAGCGGCCGCTATGATGGGAACGATCAACAAGCTTACTTTGTTACCGGGGACGCCCCCAATTGAATGCTTGTCGTAACAACGGCATTCGAAATCGATGGCAGTTCCAGTGTCAACCATAGCCTGCGTTAAGTATTCAACCTCGTCTATGCTCATGCCATAAAAATCTTCAGCCATAAGAAAGGCCGCTATCTCCAATTCACTTAAGTTATGCTCCACAACATCGCAAATTATATCATAAATTTCATCTTTCATGAGGGGTTTGCCTTTCATTTTCTTGCGAATGTGTTTAACGGACTCAGGAATTTTCGCTGAGGTCACAGAAATCGGGTTTCCTTCTTTTATTTCAAACTCATCTCGAAGCTCCTTAAAAATGCCGATTTCTCCCGGTTCAAGAAGCGTGTCGGTAATGTCGACAAAGGCTGTGGTAGTTCCTTTTTTGAAACTGATTTTTACTCGATCGTGGGAGAGGACTCCGTTCTTTCTGGCATCCTCTTTGTGCAATAAGACTAAGCGTTTACCCACTGGAATATTGATTAGCTTTGCCTTGAGTTCAATCATCGTTTTCGAAGCCTCTGGAACATCACGACGGGGTTGATAACGAGCATTTCCCTCTTAAAAACATTATGGATTTCAGATGTATCGCCAGGCTAGATGCGTTTCCCCGTTTAAATTTCTGATTTTTAGGCGTCAATTGCTTCCAAATTGTTGATAGTTCGGAGTTAATATCTCATTCGTTTTTAAAGGATGAGTCTATCTAAGATTTTCAGCTTTTTAGCGACAGCATATTAAGCAACGATGCTACGGAAAAAGGTAATTCATTGTGATCTATATTAAAAAATAAAGGGGTGAGGTGGCTAGGGCCAGCCTCTTCCTAAGAACCACGTAAGTGATGATTGAGCCGATAATGAGACCGACAATCACACCACCAGCTAAGCCCATTAAAGCGCTAAAGAGTTGTACGGCTCCTTGAATGTATATTAAGGTGTTGTCCTTATGCAAGACAAGGTGTAGTTAGGTGCGAGAGGAGATGTTAAAGATAGATAGAGATGATGTTACTCGTCTGTTAAAGAAGCTGATTGAAATCGAGAGTGTGAACCCCAGTGTGGAAGGCGGAATCGGAGAAGTGGAAATCTCGAATTTCATCGCTGGCCATCTGAAATCCATCGGGATGGAGGTCTATACACAAGATGTAGTTGATGACAGGTTTAACGTCATCGGGATTCTCAGAGGAGAAGGTGGCGGCCGAAACCTTATGATGAACGGCCACACCGATACGGTTGGCGTAAAGGGAATGACTATAGATCCTTTCAAACCATTTATCGAGAACGACAACATGCATGGGAGGGGAGCCTGCGACATGAAGGGCCCCCTCGCCGGAATGATAACCGCAGTAAAAGCGCTAGTCAACTCTGGCATCAAACTAGATGGGGATCTTTTGATCTCCGCAGTAGTTGATGAGGAATACGAAAGCATCGGGACAGAAAAGCTGATACAAGAATATCGTTCTGATGCCGTGATCGTCGGAGAACCAACCAACTTCCAAATAGGAATCTCCCATAAGGGATTTGTTTGGCTAGAAATCGAAACTCTCGGGAAGGCTGCTCATGGCTCAGTCCCTGAAAAGGGAATTGATGCCATAGCCAAGATGGCAAAAATCATTTCGCGAATTCCTAGCCTAGAGAAGGCATATGCGAAAAAGAAACATGACCTCGTGGGAGTTCCCAAGATTCACACATCCATGATCGAGGGCGGTTCCGAATGGAGTATCGTCCCTGATTTTTGTCGTCTAAAACTAGAGCGACGGACCATTCCAGGCGAAACTTCTTCAATAGTGATTGATGAATTCAATCAAATCTTAAAGGAGCTTTCAGCGGAAGACCCGCTATTTAGCGCCAAGGTGAAGAAAATCTTTGAAGGGCAACCAATGGAGATAGCCTCCGATGAGGCTATCGTGACGAACTTGAGACTTGCTGTTCAAGAAATTCGACGAACTGAACCTAGAATCCTCGGCGAGCCTTACTGGACCGATGCTTCCATCTTTGTGAACAATGCCTCTATCCCGGCGTGCCTCTTTGGTCCAGGAGACATCGGCTTAGCTCACTCCGCGGATGAGTTCATCAAGATAGGTGATGTGGTTGATTCCGCGAAAATTTACGCTCTTACAGCTCAGACCTTCTGTGGGACTTTAACACCACGCTGATCGTCAGATTGTTAATGTAGCAAACTTTCTTTTCTAATGACAACACGAGATAATTTTACTGAAAAGTGAAAGAACATATATAATAATCCTATTTAAGGAAGAGCCAAGGAAGATAGGGAGTAATATGCCCTATATATCATGCTATGACTAAAAAGACTAAGAAGAAGGTAGAGGGGGCTATAGGGGGTCTATAAGAGAGAGAATAACGCAAATAACGTAACAACAAACTAGGGTTAAAGAAACAAAGTCGGCTTAGAGTCGCGAAATAAGCTCCTCTGGACACTTCATCTTAGCCAACTCTTCATGGTGA
>Ga0315310_10001197_pt1 | contig 16341 bp, 18 predicted proteins | sample TDP5_MG_FD_203630 | JGI IMG/M metagenome (GOLD analysis project Ga0315310, IMG submission 203630) | Freshwater sediment microbial communities from Lake Towuti, South Sulawesi, Indonesia - TDP5 | ecosystem: Environmental > Aquatic > Freshwater > Lake > Sediment | place: Indonesia: South Sulawesi... | reverse complement strand
TTATTGTAAAGGCGGAAGGCGCTGGAGATGCACGTCTTCTCGGGAAGGAAATTGAGAGCAGAGTCGGGTCTGAGGTTAGAATTAGCGTTTTAGGCTATGCTCAAAGAGGCGGAAGCCCAAGCGCGAGAAGCAGGCTATTAGCCAGTCTGTTCGGAAACAAAGCTGTTGACTTATTATTGAAGGGTCAGAGCGAGAAGATAGTTGGGCTTCAAAACGGTCAGGTAGGCACCCTAAACATGGAAAAATCCTGCAAGACAACAAAACCGCTCGAGCTGAATCTCCTGCTGCTAGCCAATGTCTTGGCAACCTAGAAGAAAAACGTATAAACCCTGATTCTTTCTATGTCATAGGAGTGTGTAAAACTTGCCAGAAGAAGACTTTCCTGAATGGTTCCGCAGGCGCATGAGGCGACCCTCTTCAAGAGACTGGCTATTCGGCGACGTAGATGACATATTTCGTGAAATGGAGGAAATGATGCAGAGGGAATTCAAGGAATTCACCACGAAGTTGCCGAAAGACCTTGTTCGTGAACGCCGCCTACCGGATGGGTCAACTGCTAAAGAATGGGGGCCATTCGTCTACGGCTACTCCATGACCATCGGTCCGGATGGGAAACCGCAAATTAGAGAGTTTGGAAACGTCAAGCCTTCATTGAAACCTGAGGCACCATTTGGACCAAGACGCCCGACAGTAGACATAAAAGAGGAGCGGGAGCCGCTTGTCGACGTAATAAGCACAGACAGCGAAGTCAAAGTCGTTGCTGAAGTGCCAGGCGTTGACAAAAACGACATCAAACTCTACACAACCGAGAAAACCCTCACGATTTCCGTTGATACACCTGAACGCAAGTACTACAAGGAAGTTGACCTTCCCACAAGCGTCAATCCAAAAACTGCGAAATCAATGTATAAGAACGGTGTTCTCGAGGTTACATTAACCAAGGCTAAAGAGGAGAAAAAGCCCAAAGGCGAACCCATAAAGATAGAATGAGCAAAGCCAATCCAAAGCTTCGTTGATGGAGAACGCCGGCGTTACGATTTCTGCCTCCCTTCTGATACACGAAAGACGCTTTCCGATTCGGATAAGCTTATAAACCGTGGACATCGTGATATGTAGACCGTACAAGAACTTCGGGTTTCGTCAAGAGATCTCGTTCTTGTCGAATCAATAAATAGGAGTGAAATGCCAAATGGCTTATGGACGTGAGCCCAGAGAAATGCACAAGGCAACCTGCGCGGATTGCGGCAAGGAATGCGAAGTTCCCTTCAAGCCTGATCCTAGCAGACCCGTTTACTGCCGCGAATGCTGGGCCAAGAGACGACAATCAAGACCAAGAAGATATTAGAAACAAGCTTGCGCTTAGCTAATAACTTCAATCTTCCAACCAATTTCAACATTTTTGTCTTTTTCTTCTTTTTGACATTTCTAGTATGGATATCGAAAGTGAGAAAAGGCGTTGTTAACACTTAGAGACAACTCAGTTGAGATGGGTAGAATGATAACTACTCAGGAAATAATGAAGCTCGCACTGAAAATGTCTGGTTTCAAGAAGATTCCTTCAGACAGTGCTATCTATGTTGAGGGCAGGGACATAAAGAAAGTGCTATTTGGCATAGACGCTGGTGTCCCAGAGCTCTTACTAGCTAAGCAACTGCGCCATGACGCCGTGATTGCGCATCATCCTCAGGGTGATTCAGCGATCATCAATTATCATAAAGTGTTTGAAAGACATGTGCAGCAAATGATTGAGGCGGGAGTGCCGAAGAAGGAGGCAGAGCAAGCTGCGTTTAAGAAGCGCCAAGCGTTAGAAGTTGAGAACCACACCAGGAACTATGGTCACGCAGTCTCGGTTGCTCGTTTGTTGAAGATGCCCTACATGAACATTCATGCGCCTCTTGATGAAATTGGCAGGCAGAGAATGATGAAGCAAGTGAAGCTGGCGACAGCGCGAAACTCAAATGCGACTGTTGACGACGTTGTCGCAACGTTACAGAAACTTCCAGAGTTCAAGAAGGCGCAAACGGACATAAAGATTCGTCTGGGAAGAGGTTCCAATAAGGCTGGCAAAGTGGTTGTTTCGCACGCGGCTGGAACAAATGGCGGCTATGAAGTGGCGAAAACCTATTTCAAACATGGGGTTGGAACGTTGATATACATTCACATAAGCTCAGCTGACCTTGACCGCCTCAGAGCAGACAGTGCGGGCAACCTTGTTATTACTGGGCACATTGCCAGCGACTCAGTTGGAATAAATCCCTTCCTAACAGCACTCGAAGAGAGAGGAATTTCTGTTACAGGAATTGGGGTAGTTTCGTAGGTTTCATCTGCTGTTCTAAAGCAGATATTAAATGCCTCTGCTACCTTCTTTCGAGCAAGGCGATTTGGCATGCGTAGTCGGCGTCATACTGCTGTATTGCTAACAATCATCATTGTGGTCATAGTTAGCATTGCCTCTTACAGGGCATACCTCAGCTCGTTGAACCCCGTGGAGCATGAAACAGATCGCTGGGCTGTGATAGAAGACATTAACCAAGATAGAATCGCCGTTGAACCCACAGATGACCAAATCTGGCTTGAGCTAGTCGAGCTGCAGCAAAACGGGACACGCATGTACGTGGGGGGCATTGTTGAAAGATACAACAATCGGTGGGGTTTTCGCTTCAAGCCCGATACAATTACAGTAGCCCAATTTACAGCGGAAGCGCTTCAAGCGACTCTCAGGCTAATTAGCTCAGACATCGATTACAGGGTGAACCTTGGCTACGCCTATGTTGGAGCAAAAGTTGTCGAAGTGCATTCTCCGTCTTGAATCCGAAGCGGTTAGGCTTTCTTTTTTATTAAGAGCCAATTGTTCTCTTTGAAGTTGATTAGGGCATAGTTGCCTTTCAGCTTTGAGCCGTCTAGGGTGAATTCAATCATTTTGTCAGTGCGGTTCTTCAGCACATATGTTCCTTTGTCCCAGATTTCCACTGTGCCCGCGCCATACTCGCCTTCGGGAATCGTGCCTTCAAAATCGATGTAATCCAACGCGTGGTCTTCAACATGCACCGCAAGTCTTCTAATTCCAGGTTGAGTTGGCGGTTCTTTAGGCACAGCCCAACTTATTAGCACATTGTCCATTTCCAAGCGAAAGTCGTAGTGAAGATGAGTGGCTTGATGCTTTTGAATTACAAATCTGCCCGAAGCAGCAGACATAGTCCTTTCCCTTAACGTGAAGTTAAGAACACATGCAAATAAATGACTACCTTGCAAGAGTCTTGCGGAAGAACATGAAAATACATCGTTATGATAGTCTTATATTCAGATCGCTCAGTCTGCTAGTTTACGGTACGGATGATGCGCTGTGAGGCTTGTTGAAGGCTGCAACTTCAAAGAGTTCAGTGCATACTTGCAGAAGATTGGGCAGTAGACTGCGCAGGGAGAGCTTGAGAAGCTAAAAGGCTATCTCGACAGCAAACACTTCAACCTTATCGTATTCAGAGAGAACAACCGAATTATTGGTCACGCGATATGGCACAAATCCAACACAGAGGAGCACAGAAAAGGAGATGAAAAGACAAAGAGGATAGGGAAATACTGCGAAGATTTTTCAGAGGAAAAACGGATTTCATCGAGCTTCATGAACTCTGGCTAACACAGGAACATAGAGGGTTACAACTCCATTGTCTATTATGCGTTTGACCCTGCTGCAATAGCTATCTGTCGTCAACGAGGGTACAAAGAAGCCTACGGCGTAAAGGAAGCAGACCCATACGGCGAAACTAGGACCATGTATGTCTTTTACCTTCAACTATGAAGGACTAGACAGTACATCGATATCAACCGTTATGCATATATGGATATAACGAACCGATATATACGCTCAGACATAACGACTCCATCGGGCGATGAAAGTTGAAAAAACCTTCAAGAATCCTCACAGTGGTCATCTTACTATCAATTGCTGTTGTGAGCGTCTTAGCTTATGAGCAGTATCTCAATTCTCAAAAATCAATTGTTGTGCTAGCGACGACAACGAGCACTTACGATTCTGGTCTATTAGATTACCTGATGCCCAAGTTTGAAAGCACACACGACATAGAGGTTCACGTTATCGCAGTTGGCACAGGTCAAGCAATAGAAAGAGCTAAGAAAGGTGACGCCGACCTTACTCTGGTCCACTCCAAAACCTTAGAATTAGAATTCATCAACAGCACATACGGCATCCACAGAGTCGGCATAATGTACAACGACTTCCTAATAATCGGACCCACAAGTGACCCTGCTGGCATACAAGACTTATCAAACGCAACCGAAGCCTTCAGGAGAATCGCTGACAAAGGCGCAGAAGGCAACGCCATATTCGTTTCTCGCGCAGACAAATCTGGCACAAACATGCTGGAACTGAGCATGTGGAGAAAGCTCGGCTTGACGCCTTCCAACGCAACACAATTCTGGTATCTGGAAGCCAGCGCTGGTATGGGAACCGTTCTACGAATGGCTAACGAAAAAGACGCCTACACACTAACAGACAGAGCAACTTGGCTATCATTCCGAAGTCAACTGACAAACATGGATGTCTTGGTTGAGGGCGACTCAATCTTGCTAAATCCCTACGCAATGATACTCGTCAATCCAGACAAATATCCCCAGAGAAACTACAAGGGAGCGCTCACGTTAATCAAATTCATGATTTCAGAAGAAGGTCAAGGGCTCATAGCAAGCTTCAACAAGGAAGGAGAAACCTTGTTCACACCAATCGCCCGTAACCAAGAACTAGCAAGGAATCTAGGCTTTCCCGATCAAGAGCACGAGCTTACATGGTATGATACGCAACAACCTTAGAACATCTACATGGAGGCTTGATTATGCAAAACTCATTGGTTGAAGTACTACTACGCGTCGTTCAGCTTATTCTTTCTTTAAACCCAAAGATTTTGAACATAACATTGCTGTCTTTGAGAGTGTCTGGAACAGCTGTTCTAATTGGCGCCTTCATAGGTGTGCCGATTGGCACGATTCTCGGATTAGGACAGTTCAGGGCAAAACAGAGCCTCATACGTTTCATAGACCTCACGCTGAGAAGCATCATAAACACTTTCATGGGGTTGCCGCCCGTAGTCGTTGGACTAATCGTCTATCTACTACTCACTACGTCAGGCCCGCTTGGTCCACTAGGATTATTGTACAAACCCGTGGCCATGATAATAACTCAGCTCATAATGGTGGTTCCCATCATAGTTGGCGTAACAATGTCGGCTGTTGGAAGCGTTGAAAAAGCGGTCAGAGAGAAAGCGTTGTCTTTGGGTGCCACAGATGGGCAAGCAGCGCGGATGGTTTTGAAAGAGGCTCGCATGGGCTTGTTAACCGCCATAATAGTGGCTTTTGGGGCAGCAATCTCTGAAGTGGGCGGCATCATGATAACTGGAGGAAACATCATGCGTGGAGATGAGTCAGTAACTAGGACTCTGACAACAGCCATCGTCACTGAAACCGAGCTGGGAAACTTCGATTTAGCCATCTCTTTAGGAATCATTTTGTTGACTATGGCTTTTGCGATAAACCTAGCATTAACAGTGATACAGTTGAGAGGAGTCAAAAGATAAACAATGACGTTTCTGGTTGAAACACAAGGCCTGTGCAAAGAATACTCAAGAAGAGAAGTACTGTCTGACATTAGCTTTGGAGTTGAAAGCGGAGAAATCTTTGCCCTAATTGGTCCAAACGGTGCTGGAAAGACGACCCTTCTTCGAATTTTGGATTTGCTCGATGAGCCTTCAAGTGGAACGGTATGGTTTCAAGGAGTTGAGGTGAGTTATTCTCCGAGAAATAGGCAAGTCTTGCGTAGAAGGATGGGTATGGTTTTCCAGCAGACGATGCTATTCAACACAAGTGTCTTCAACAACGTGGCTTATGGCTTGAGGGTCAGAGGTATAAATGGAAAAGATGTTAGGGATGGGGTTGAAGAGATGTTGAGGATCGTGCAGCTTGAGGGGTTTGAGGGCAAAAACGCGTTGAAGTTGTCAGGTGGAGAGGGTCAGCGTGTTGCCTTGGCTCAGGCGTTAGTCACCGAACCAGAGCTGTTACTTCTAGACGAGCCCACTGCAAATCTTGACCCGAGAAACGTTTCCATCGTTGAAGAAGCGCTCTCGCGGATAAACCGGGAACGCAAGACCACTATCATTATGACCACTCACAATATGTTTCAGGCTGAGGCTCTTGCTGACCGAGCTGCGCTTCTCATGGAGGGACGAATTGAAAGAATCGGAAAACTTAAGGATATTCTCATGTTGCCTTCAAAGGTTTTGACGAAGTTTGCACGACTGGAAAACGTTTTTTCAGGTGTTGCAAGAATCTCCGAGGAGGGCGTGTCGATAATAGACGTCGGTGATGGTGTGCAGATTGAGGTAGCCTTACAGAGACATGGAAACGTGTCGGTTCATGTTCGACCTGAAGACATTATTCTTTCAACTCAGCCTCTGATCTCAAGTGCTAGAAACAGGTTTGAAGGTAGAGTATCTGAGATTTCTGATTTGGGTTCAATTGTCAGGTTGAAGGTTGAGGCTGGGAAGGGCTTCACTGTTCAGGTGACGAAAAAATCTTTCAACGAAATGCAACTGAACCTGAACTCAACCGTTTTTCTCGCCTTCAAAGCTTCGTCAGTTCAAATCGTTTAGCTACTTCTGGGTTGACTTTCCAGTTTCTGGAGTTCATATAGGATAACGAGGCTTTCACCAAGCGATATGTTCAATTTGAGAGCGAGGTCTTCAGCAGTTATTTGTGGCTGTCCAACGAGCAAGACGTCTCTTACATACATTTTGTGATGCGGAAACATCACCATGCTTTTGACAGTGTCGACAAGTATCTGCCACAACGGGTCATTAACATACTGCATCCAACTCATGGTTCACACAGATCCTCCGGTCCAGCCGAGAGCATACTACTATCCTCTGAGAAGCATTCATGTATTTGTGTTGTGCCCGTGGTCAAAAATGTTTATTAGTTCACGTGGGCTTGATGTTGATTAGTAATACTGAGGCATATTAAGTAATATCTGGGGTTTCCAGGCAAATGGGTGCCCTGCATCAGTCAGGTAAACTTCATTGTCCATATGCTATGTGCAACAAGACCTTTGAAAAACCTATAGTCCTGACCGACAGCACTAAACTCATAAGAGAAACCTACTACGCCTGCCCACACTGCAAATCAAAAATCGAAATAACAGTAGAAGACCCAACTCATCCCAAATTAGTTCAAGTCGAAACCGGATTCAATGCCGGTCAAAAGGCGCCCACACAATGTAAACACAGTTTTGGATACTTGGGAGAACTGCCAGACGAGGCAGACATTCCAGACGAATGCGCCGTATGCCCCAAAGTAATGCAATGCTACATCAGAAGACACAACCACTGAAGCTACCACAAAAACACTAGCTCAAATTTTATCTACGCCCACGCATTCTTAACACAGCAGTAACACGGAAAACTTGGGGCTGTCGGCTAGCATGGTCTAGGCTAGGAGACTAGACGCTCTCTCCAGTTGGGCTCTCTTGACCCCGGTCCAAATCCGGGCAGCCCCACCATCATGCAACATCTTGTGAGTGCACCAGCGATTCAATCACATAACTAGAAAGGGCTGGGCTCTCACCAGATCAGAAGGCTTGGGCTGGCGATTGATACGGAGATTCGCAAGATACTCGGCACATATGTAAACCCCGAAAAATGCCTAAGGCGTTCAAACAGTTTCGTTTTCAAGCTATTCTTCCGACAAGAACCTTGCAACAGTCTGATTTCAGACTAGGCGGTCTTGTCAGAACTTATCGAAGATTTCAGCAGATTTTCTATAAAGCTCTTACAGAACGAATGTCACGTTCACCATAAAACAATCGAAGCGACACGAAAACTCATTGCATGCTTTTTGTCTCTAACTCTTAAATATGCACAGATATCGTACACAAATATCCACAAAAGAAAAGCCGCTATTTCCGGTGCAGTCTTTGGTCCAAGTTGAACGAAAATCAAGTCTTGCACATCGAAGTCGCGTAGACATAATCGCAAACATCCTACGCGCTGCCAATAGCGGAGCCAAGAAAACTCACATAATGTACAAATGCAATCTCAGCTTCAAGCAACTCCACGTCTACTTGGACCTTCTAAGAGAACGAAAACTGCTAAAATGCATAAGGACTAAAATGGAAGAAAAAAACGACTCTTACACATACGAAACCACAAACAAGGGAAGAGCTTTTCTTCAGGCTTATAGCAGCATACGCGCGCTTCTCTCAACAGGCGAGTTAGAAACAGAAGAGTGAAAGGGAGTCTCTCATAAAAGAAACATGCTCATAACAGCAGCACGTTTTCTTTCAACCCTTGCTCCTGCTCGGCTTTTCGGATCTTTTCTAGAAAGATCTGTACCTGAGCTGACAGCCTTATCTTGCCAGAGTTCTTGTCAAATTCCAAGAAATCATAATTAGCCAAAAAACTCGAAATCAATTCTACTTTTGATTTCTGTGTGCCAGTCTTTTCAGCGACTTCCGTCAATTTGTGCCAATCGCCGTCGTCGAGGATTTCGAAGATCTTGTCTATCTCGAGCATGGTTTGGGCGTTCTCCACAGTTGCTCTTACGTGTTATGATTCATAAAGGAATAAATGGCTTGTGAGCAATCTTTTCATAGAAACTCTCTAGAAAAAATGGAAGAAAGCTCTAGAACACTTCCCTAGAAGCTCTTTTCTTCGGTCTTTAAATATCATAACGACAATTTAGTTACCAACTTCTCCGCGGTTGCTGAGAATTCGTTGTTCGAAGGCTATCAAGAGGAGTTCGGCATTGCCCAAAGGTGAAAACAAGAACAAGCACGAACTACTGCTGGTTGAGTTTAAGGCACCTAAGGAACTGGTCGAAGCCTTTGACACAAAGCTGAAATCGAAGTTCTCCAACCGAAGCGAAGCCATCCGATCCCTGATGAGAACATTCGTGGAGGCAGCAAGAGAAAGAAGCTGATTGGCGACCGCTAGGCGCAAGTCCCATCCGCTCCAGTCAAGGAGGGATTCATAGAGTGGAAACCACGGAAAAGAAACAATTCATAGATGAATTCAAGAGCCAATGGAAAAGCATGTGGCGCAATCGTTTAGATGACAAGGTGCGAGCTGAGGGAATAGCTGACAAAGACTATTCCCTGTTGTCCGTTGACCGTGGCACCGTAATCATTGCGACGAGAAAATTCAGGCTCTTGGATTTCTATGAGCTTTTGCAGCATCATAGGTTGATAGGAGGTGGCGAAATGATTCCTCCTGATCCTTCTGTTGGTGGATGGGGAAAATTCATCAGAACCGCTTTAGCCGCTCAGAGCCCTAAAAGACAAAGACGACAGGCACCGCAAGAACTCGGCAGGGGTGTTGATCAGCAACTGAAGAAGGGCGGGAGAGGCTGGCTCCACTTCAGAAGATGACGGCCACGGTGTGTCTGTGCAACGGGTGATAGGCCTCTATTTGGGGCCAAATATGTATACGAATCTGACTGTGGTTTTTTCTTAGGTGTCTTGTGTTTGTGACGATTTGAATGTTGCTTGCGTGTTGTTTGAATTCTCGAGCGGTCTTTTTGATTTGAGGTTGGTTAGATGAGCAAGTATAGAGATAGACTGCAGATTATTGCTGATGTGTTATCTATTGTTAGTGGAAAGGCTAGGAAGACCAGAATTATGTATCAGGCTAATCTGAGTTACAGGCTTCTTTGTCGGTATTTGGACGAGGTCTTAGATGCCGGTCTGGTTGAACCTGAGGATGGGGATCGCTACGTGCTCACAACTAAGGGAAAAAAGTTTCTTAGCAAGCATGAGGAGTATTCAAAGCGTTGCAGGAGTTTGGAAGAGCATCTTAATCATGTTAACAACGAGAAGACTGTTTTGGAGAAGATGTGTTTCAACGAGGGGAAGACTGGCAGGAATTTGAGTCGTGTTGATAAGAGTGGGAAGTCCTGAAAGTGGCGAGCTGAGGAGAGCTTTGTCGATTCTAAGGCTTTCTTTCGTTCTAATGCTGTTTTTGGTTATGGCTTCACAGTTTTTCGTGTCTGCGACAATTGCAGAGGTTGGCGAAGACGAAGGTGCTTCGGGTTTGATTGATGCTGAAGAAAAGGTGCTTTCAGCTTACTTGGCGGTCTTGGAGGCTGAGAAGACTGGGGCAAATGTTTCGGTTTTGCTCGTTCGGTTGAACGAGGCTGGAGAGTTTTTGGCTCGTGCACATGTGGAGTATAGGTTGGGAGATTTCGAGGAGGCGTCTCATCTTGCTGATTCAAGTAGGAATATCGGAATAGAAGTGCTGAATGCAGCTATTGACTTGAAGGATTCGGCGTCAAGTGAAGGCATACAACACATGTTGTTTATGATGATTGCATCTGTTGTAGGCATGGCTTCAATTGCGCTGGGTAGTCTGTGGGTCTGGTATTTTTTGAAAAAACGTTACGGCTGTGGATTCTCAAAAGCGAATTAGTAGCGGTGGTTTTTGGATGAATGTTGAAGTGTATCGCGGTTGGTTCATAGCTGGAAGTTTGACCTTAATGTTGGTTGCCGCGACTCCAGCTTTGACTTTGTTCATCAATATGCCCAGTGGTTCGGAGAGGTTTTCGGAGCTTTGGCTTCTAGGTCCAGATAAGAAGGCGGAAGATTATCCATTTAATGTTAGGGCTAATGAGACCTATAGGGTTTATGTAGGGGTAGGAAACCATCTGGGGTATTCTGCGTATTACAGAGTCTACGTGAAGTTTCGCAATCAAACTCAGCCGCTTCCTGTTGCGTCTAATGCCACGCCTAGCACGTTGCCAGAGCTTTACGAGTTTGATTTTTTCGTTATGGACAGTGCGGTCTGGGAGACATTACTTAAGTTCAAAATCTTAGACGTTCAACGCTCGAATGGTTTTATGATTCTGAAAAGCTTATCAATTAACGAGGTTACTTATTTGATTGATGGCTTTTCTGCTTGGGACAGCGTGAGGAACGGGTTTTATTATCAGTTGTTTTTTGAACTTTCGTTATACAACATGACATCGCGACGTTTTGGGTTTCACAATCGTTTTGTTAGTATATGGCTTAATGCAACAGGTTAGACATGCAAAACGAATGGTTTGAACAACTCAGTTTTGCGTGATTGTCATGCAAGGCTTTTGAAGCTTTAAGGAGAGTGATTGTTGAAGAATATGGAAGAGTATAGCCTTAGAACGTATGAAGAAGGAGACGCGGTTGAACTTACAGGTCTCTTCAACGAAGTGTATAAAGGCTATGCAGGTTTTGTGCCTAAAACATTAGAATATTGGCTTTGGAGTTGTCTAGACCGACCTGATGTTGAAAAGGAAGGAATAATGGTTGTTGCGTACGGAGGAAAAATCGTTGCATATGCAGTTGTTGGAAAAACAGGGAACATCTGGGAATTGTGTTTTGATCATGCCCACAAGAGGGAAGCTCTTGTCTCGTTGATTCTTGAGAATGCAACTGAATATTTGATTAGAGTTGGTGCAGATTCCGTTACTCTAAATCTGCCTTCTGAAGATACTGCTCTCAGGGAAACATGTGAGAAATTAGGCTTTTTCGAGGTTCCACCGGATACGATGTTCTTGAGCGTACTAGACTTTGAACAGTTTCTTCAATTGCTTTCATGCGCTAAGAAGGAGAAGTTGATGGATTTTAATGAGGATTTTTTGATAAAATTTAAAGGTGCGCCGTTTTGGATAAGCCCTTATGTAGCGATCAAGATCGAAAATGGGCGAACAAAAATAGAAGATCGAAACACGCCTCACAAAGTTCTGATCGAGACGGATCCGACAACGCTCACATCTATACTGTTTGGAACAGCTAAACCTTTGTGGGCCTTGCTTCGATTTAGGCTGAAGATATATCCGCTGCGAAAATTCCGCACTGTACTCAAGTGGTTTTCACTTCTACGTCTTAATGATCCTTGGTTTTTTCCGAAGAGCGACTGTGGATAGAAACTGGGGAATTCTCTTGGTAGAGAGTGAATATGTTTACCGCGCTATTGCTAAAGGGGACGAGGAAGCTGTTGAAGGACTGGTTAAACATACTTTTATGCATTTTCTTGGGGATGACTACTGGAAATGGAAATATTCGCGCAATCCAAATTTCGATCCATCCTTAGTTGCCGTTGCTGAAAAAGACGGGAAAATAGTTGGCTGCAACCATTGGCTCCTTCGGGATATTAAACTTTCAAGTTCATTGGTCGGCAAGGCGATTCTGTGTGCTGATATTGCTGTTGATCCTAATCATCGAGAACGTGGTGTAGGAAAATCTTTGCTTCTCTTATTAAGGTCGTCAAGGCCGTCGAGCACTAAAGGAGCTGTTGTAAACTACATGTTTGCTGACCCAGAACTCAGCAAGCGATTGTACAGGCCTGCAGTGGGCTATATTCCAATTCCAACTTCAACGGTGAGGTATACCAAACGTTGGAGTTGGAGGGAGTACATACGTAGACTGGAAGAAACACATATGGAAATGATTCCGAAGGGTGGATTTAGTGGAAAAGGCGTCAAACGCGAATTCAAAGTTGTTTTTCATGTTTTAGGTGCGCCTCCGTTGACTATTGCAGTGAATCAAGGAGGAATTGAAGCCTCTGAGGAAAATGTTGAAGATGCGGATCTGACAGTGAAATGTGATCTTACGACTTTGGTAAGCCTTAGGAGGAAGGAAAAGAGAATGAGAAGATTTCTTAAAGCATGGTTGACAAGAAAATTAAAAGTGAAGGGAAGCCTTTTCGGCATTATTAGTCTGTATCGAAATCTCCATCTGGTACAGGAGATTTTCCGTTAGAGTTGATTTGCTATGATTACTTCAGTTGGGATTGTAAATGGTTGAAAAAATCTTTTGGAACAGACCCCTGGAAACACTACCTGTGAAAGATCTGAAAAAACTGCAGTTAAAGCTGTTGAGAAACAAGATCGAAAGGGTTTACAGAAAGAACAGATTTTACCGTAAGAGGTTCAAAGCAAGCAAAATGAACCCTTCTCAGATAAGAAGTTTGGAAGACATCGAGAAGGTTCCGTTCACAACAAGGGAAGATTTAGAAAACAATTTCAGGGAAATCCTCTCAATCCCGTTTTCACAAGTTGCAACAGTTCGCTTGACGAGCGGAACTACCGGAAAACCTCTGACCATTGCGCACAGTCAGAGAGATGTTGATAATATTGCAGAAGCCTCCGCTAGGAAGCTTTCATATCATGGTGTAACAGGCAAAGATGTAGTTCAGGTTACTTCAACGTACGGACTGTGGCAAGGCGCGTGGTCAGTTCACTGGGGGGCAGAAAAAATAGGTGCCTGTGTCATCCCAGTTGGCTCCGGAGACACAGAAAGGCAGATTAGAATTATAAGACAATTTGGAACTACCGTTCTTTACGGCGTTACAAATTACCATTTTAGAATAGCCGAAGTTGCGAAGAAACTAGGAGAAAACTTAGCCAAGCATTCACTTAGAGTTGGAATCTGTGTGGCTGAAAGACCTTCAAAGGCTCAAATTTCCAGACTTAAAGAAGAGTTTGGCTATAGTTTAGTCGCCATCGATTACGGTGCAACCGAGTTTCCAGGTTTTTCAGTTAACTGCAGCGCAGATGTTGCCTCTCATCATGTTTGGTCCGACTTTTATCTCGTAGAGGCTGTTGATCCCAAATCTCATGAAGTGCTTGGAGAAGGCGAGAGAGGGGAGCTTGCGATTACCAGTCTTCAAAGAGAAGCCTTCCCTTTGATTAGGTATCTTTCACGGGACATTACGGTTCTGAAGGATTTTGAGAAGTGCGAATGTGGACTGACGCATCCTAAAATCGGCGCGGACATTGACAGAGAAGATTTCATGATAAAGTTCAGAGGCACCCCCGTTTTTCCAAGCCAGATCGAGTCAATTTTAGAGCAGGTTCAAGCCTCAGCAGGGAGGGTTCAAATCATAGTGGACAAGAGAACCCCCAAGCAGGAGGCTATACTGAAAATCGAAATGCGTGAGAGTCTTTCCAAAGCTGAAGAAGAATCGATGAAGACTACTTTGAGAGATCAGATCAAAAACAGGATAGGCGTTACTATTAATAGCATTGTGTTCGTTCCCTTTGGTACTTTTGGAGACAAGATTGAAAAAAGTCTCGTAATTGAGTGACAATAGCTCCGGTCTCAAGTCAAGCTTTTGGGGAACAAACGTATGATTGTGTGTCTTAGTGCCAACCACAAAAGGGCTTCAGTACCCATGCTTGAATCGCTCAATTTCAAACATAAAGACGAAGCAACTAAGAGATGCTGTTCCCTTGAATCAATCAGAGAAGCAGCTATTTTGCAAACTTGCCACAGAGTTGAGATATTCGTGGCTACAAACGAAAAAGCATCTGAAGACACCGTTAATAGCCTAGTCAAATTCTGGAGTCAAGAGGTCGGAGTCAGCTCAGACGTTATTGGCAAAATTGTCGAGGTTTTCTATGGCAGCGAGGCTCTCTTGCACCTTCTTCAGCTTGCTTCTGGTCTCGAATCCATGGTAATAGGAGAGGATCAGATCTTAGGTCAGGTTAGAATGGCTTATGTTGACTCCAAAAAAATCGGAACAGTGAATGCCCTGCTCGAAAGAGCGTTTATGAAAGCTGTGAATGTAGGCAGACGAGTACGCAATGAAACTCGAATAAATGAAGGAGCAGTTTCTGTTAGTTCTGTGGCAATTGACTTGGCGGAAAAAAGGTTTGGCACCTTGAAGGACGTGAGAGTTTTGGTGGTTGGAGCTGGAGAAGCTGGTTCTCTCGTTGCTGAAGAATTAATGAAAAGAGGCACTGGGACTATCTATATCGCAAATAGGACGTTTGAAAGAGGTCGAGAGTTGGCAAAAAAGGTCGAAGGAAAGGCCATTCTTTTTGAAGAACTCTATGAAGAATTAAAGGTAATAGATCTAGCCGTGTTTGCAGTTTCCGTGGACAAACCTCTTCTCAGTTTCGAGAAAGTCAAGGATATTTTGCAAACGCGGAAAAGCGCCAATCTGATGCTGATTGATATATCGCAGCCCAGATGCGTAGAAGAAGCCGTTAGTTCTTTACCGAGCCTCGATCTCAGAAACATTGATGACCTGAAGCTAATGGTCGAAGAAAACCTAAAGCAAAGATTAGGTGAGGCAGAAAAGGCAAAACGAATAGTTTCAGAAGAACTACAAAGTTTAGAAATTTTGCTTGGCAGAATGTTGGCTGAGCCTCTCGTTTCGGCTTTGTCCCTTAAAGTTGACAAGATTAGAGAGAAGGAGTTAAATAAAGCTCTTCGTATGGTTGGAACTACAAGCGAGGAAAACAGGTCGGTGATTGAGAATTTGACCAGAGAGTTATCTGAAAGAATTTTGCAGCTTCCAATCGAGAACTTGAGGAAAGCTGCCTTAAGCAAAGATGGCGCACTGTTGTCTGCAGCAAAAAAGCTTTTCGAGTTAGATGAAGCAGGTTAGTTGAGCGGGCGATTTTCAATGAAAGAAAAATCGAAGTCTGAGCTTCTTTTCGAAAGGACTAAAAAGCTGATGCCCGGAGGAGTAAACAGTCCTGTAAGGGCATTTGCGCCATATCCTTTTTTCACCAAGTATGCAAGAGGTTCAAGGATAGTGGATGTTGATGGGAAAGAGTATATTGATTATTGTTTAGCGTATGGCCCTTTAATCCTTGGTCATTCGCACCCGAACGTGTTGGCTGCGGTGAGGGAGCAGCTTGGCAAAGGAACCATGTATGGGACTCCAACAGAGAATGAGTTGGAACTGGCGGAACTAATTTGTGACAATGTTCCATGTGCAGAGATGGTTAGGCTAGTAAACACAGGAACAGAGGCAACTATGAGCGCCATTCGGGTAGCGAGGGGGTACACCGGGAAGAAGAAAATTGTGAAATTTGAGGGGTGTTATCATGGCGCTCACGACGGTGTTCTTGTTAAGGCTGGATCTGGAGCAACTACCTTCGGGACGCCTGATTCGCTTGGTGTCCCTGAAGAGACTACGCAAAACACGGTGGTTCTTCCCTACAATGATATTGAGAGTTTTGAACAGATAGTTAAACGTGAAAAAGACCAAATGGCAGCAGTAATTCTGGAGCCAGTTGTTGGAAACGCTGGTGTTATACTGCCTGAGGATGGATATTTGAAAAGAATTCGTGAGTTGACTGAAGACAACGGTATCGTGTTGATTTTTGATGAGGTAATAACTGGTTTTAGGTTGGCTTTTGGTGGTGCGCAGAAATATTTCCACGTAACTCCGGATATGGTCACCCTTGGCAAGATCATGGGTGGAGGTTTTCCTATAGCGGCGTATGGTGGGCGTAAGGAAATCATAACAATGGTTGCACCTGCAGGCAAGGTCTATCAGGCAGGAACGTTCAGCGGAA
>Ga0315310_10001196_pt1 | contig 16348 bp, 13 predicted proteins | sample TDP5_MG_FD_203630 | JGI IMG/M metagenome (GOLD analysis project Ga0315310, IMG submission 203630) | Freshwater sediment microbial communities from Lake Towuti, South Sulawesi, Indonesia - TDP5 | ecosystem: Environmental > Aquatic > Freshwater > Lake > Sediment | place: Indonesia: South Sulawesi... | reverse complement strand
GGAAATGGCTGCTAAACTAACGGAGAGAAGCCATAGCATAAAATACGCCCCTGACGTGAGGTCTTTACAAGAAAACCCTACGAATCTTACCCAACTGTTCACACAACGAACAAGATGGTTTCGCGGCTCCATGGAAGTTTCTTTGAAATACGGGATGCTTCTCAGAAACTTCAGCAGAAGGAGTTTCGACGCAGAAATGACCTTGAGTGCACCTTATATGTTTCTTCCCTGCGTGCTGGGATACCTTCTGGGATCGTTTTCTTTACTTTTCCCGTTTTCACCTGATCCAGTTCTAACGTTTATGGCTCAAGGTCTTGCGTTTGTTAACACGATAACTTTGCTTCTGATTGCGTTAGCTCTGATTGGCTTGACAAAACCTAGGAAAATAACGAATTTGCTTTGGTTGCCCTTTGTTTACGCCTATTGGATGGTTCAAAACCTTGTGGCCCTCTACGCGTTTGTTCAGATAGTATTAAAGAGACCACGAAGGTGGATGAAAACGACGAAAACTGGTGTAATCACTACTGAGGGTCATATTCTTCAAGCCAGCGTTTAAATCTAGAATCTTTCCTCTCTTGGCCTTCCTCATACCATTAATTGTGCGGTCAATACCGGAGATTCTAGTAGGGCCTTACATTGTTGGATTTGACACGCTTGGATATTACGTTCCGAATGTTTTGACATGGCTAAGAGAAGGTGTTGGATTCTGGGATTTCATCGCTGGGGCGCCACTCTTTTACGTAATACTCATGGGGGCTACCTCTGTCGGAATTCCCATTGTAGCATCGTTGAAGTTTATTTCACCGTTGCTTCTCGGCTTTCTCGCTCTCGCCGTCTATTTGTACGCCAAGAAAGCATTGTCTTGGTCGCCTAAGAGAAGTTTGCTCGTGGCTCTCTTCGCAACTTTGTACTTCGTGGCGCTAAGGATCTCGTGGGATATGCTAAGGAGCGAGCTTAGCTTGATATTTCTGTTTGTGGCTCTAACCTTTCTTCAAAAGAGTGAAAATCGTTGGAAATACAGCTTGTCCCTTTCGTTGGCTATGATTTCCGTTGTATTAGCTCACCAGCTTGTGGCTGTTGCCATGTTCGCAGTAGTTGCAGCTACGATAATACGCTCGTATCTGGACAACAAGCCTTCTGAGATGCGAAAACTTGTGATGAGTTCTGTTCCGGCGGCGCTGTTGTTCTTGGTGATAGTCTATGCAAATTATGCTGTTTCATCAAGTTTTTCTGTTGTCAGCCGTTTTCCTGGAAGGGAGTCTGAGGAGTGGTTGACACTTTTTGGGTTTGCCTCTTACTCTGACATGGTGGTAAACATTTTGGGCTTTCTCCTGTTCTGCTACTTGCCTTTGTTGCCCCTAGTGTTGTTAGGTGCTAAACATTTTGGTGGCAACCTTCAGATGAAGGCTTGGATTTTCTGGATTTTGATTGTGCTCGCATCCTCGCTGATTAGTCCAAACGCCTTCGTTGCAGGATTTCCTTATCGCTGGACTCTGCTGCTTACATATCCCTTGGCCTTTTATGCGACAGAGGCTATCGCACACATTAGATTGAATGTGCACCGAATAGCCGTTGGTTTGATGTTGGCAACCTTAACTCTGGGCTTCGTTGTGTTGCCGAACAAGACTCCGTTTCCATATTACACTTTGTTTCCGTATTATGTGCCTACGTCGATGCTGCAAAACACAGTGCCGTCGATTGACAGTCAAGACACAGTCAACGCACTTCAATGGTTGAAGGGCAACATGCACGACGGCGAACGTTTGCTTGCTCATGATGTGTTCTACGGTTGGTCTTTGTTGACTCTTAATAGAAGTCAAGTAGTGCCTATAGGTTATGAAAGCCCTGAGAAGATGGCGCGGGAAACGGTTCAGAATGGTTCTGTTCATCAGTTGTATCTGATTTGGTGGACTAATGGTAACGGTTGGCATGGACAGCTTACGGTGTCCTCTGCTTTTGTCGAGGTCTATGAAAGTGGCAGAATAGCGATCTACACGTATAAGCTAAGCATCTATCATAATGCTTCTGATTCTGAAGATCTGAGAAGCATTAAATCTTGAACGGTCTTTTGTTGGCAGTGTTCATGGTGAAAGCAAACGGCGGATTGACCTGAGCATGCATAAAGGTTCTGCTAAAGAAATTCTTGCCAAAACCAAAGGATACTTTAGAAAGAATTGGGGCGCTCCATTCATTATAGGGTTTATGCTACTCCTAATGGTTGCAGCAGCTTCATTGTCAATGGGTTTAGACTTCTTAGCCGATGACGTAGCTATCTATGCATACTACGCTTTAGTTGCCGGTGTAGTCTTGCAGCTTGTTTGCTTTTTGAAATATCGTGAAAGGAGCTGTAACAAGTATTAATGAGCAGGGTTGAGCTCTCGTTTGTTATGCCAGCATACAACGAAGAAGACTCTATAAAGGGTGCTCTTGACACGCTGGATCGTGCTGTGAAGGAAACTGGGCTGAGCTATGAGATTGTTGTAGTAGACGACGGAAGTAGAGACAGTACCCGAGTAAAGGCGATTAACTACGCTAGCATGAATGGGCATGTGAAGATAGTGAGCTATAAGAAGAATTTGGGCAAAGGATACGCTGTAAAAAAAGGCTTTATGCAGGCTACGGGCGACGCTGTAGTTTTTGTGGACACCGACTTAGAGATAGACTTGGAAAGGGTTTCAAGTTATGTTGAGGCTTTGCGGTATGGAGACATCGCCATTGCTTCCAAGTGGCATCCAGAATCCTTTGTGGAGATGCCATTGGTCCGTAAGATTCTCGGTCACGGCTTTAATGCGTTAGTTAGATTAATGACTGGTGTGAGATTAAGGGACACTCAAACAGGGCTTAAAGCGATAAGGAAAAGCGCTTTTAAAGAAATCTTTCCGAGATTGTCGGTCAAACGGTATGCTTTTGATGTCGAGTTGTTGGCTGTCGCAAACCTCTATGGTCTGAAAGTTGTGGAGATGCCTGTAGACATTAGGATGAGAGGCTTGTTCAACCTTAAAGATGTGTGGAGAATGTTTTTGGATTTGCTTGGAATTACGTATAGGTTGAGAGTGCTTCGATGGTATCAACGAACCCATGCTCACAGAGACCATTTGTCGTCAGGCTAAACTGGATACGTAAGCGAATTGGAAAACTGACGCTGAATGAAGATTTGTATGGTTTCAACACATCCGACTTCAGGGGGTGGTGTTTCTTCTTATACAAGGAGCTTAATGCAATCTCTGAAAGAACATGGAGTTAATATTGTATTTTTTGCCAACAAGCCAGAGAATGAAAACTCAAAGCAAGATGATGAAAATGCCTATGCAGTTTGGAATAGAGGCATATTCTATCCTTTCCAGATCTTTAAGTCGCTAGCCACTATTGCGCGTGTTGATATCGTTCACGTTCAACATGAATTTTTTTTATATGGGGGTTGGGTCTCGGCTATCCTTTTCCCAGTTTTGCTTGCGTTGATTCGTCTGTTGGGTAAACCTGTGATCGTTACGATTCACGGTGTGATTCCTCTATCCGAGCTTAATGAACGATTTAAGGAGGAAAATGAGTTAAATGGGCCTTTGCCTGTATTAAAAATTGGCTTAATTTTTTTAACTAAGGCGATTGTTTTTCTTTCAGATGCTGTGATTGTTCATGGAAGATTTTTTGCGGAAACATTATACAATGAATACAGATGCCCTAAATGGAAGATCCATGCTATCTCTCACGGTGTTGAAGAAGCAACGAGTATAATTCCGCGGAGTGAGGCTAAAAAGAGGCTTGGACTAGAGAACAAAGTGATCGTTCTCTTCTTTGGTTACATCTCGAAGTACAAGGGAATCGAAACTCTTATTGAAGCATTTGGACGGGTAGCTAAAAAACATGAAAACTGGATTCTCATCATTGGTGGAGGGCAGCATCCAAGGCTACGCTTAAACTTCAAGTATGAAGAGTACATTACGAAGTTTCAGCGGGAAGCACGTTCATTAGCGCCTGAGCAAATAATATTTACAGGCTTCATTTCAAACGAAGAACTGCCATTTTATTTTTCAGCGGCAGATATCTTGGTCTTCCCTTATACTACTGCAATGTCGAGCAGTGGACCGCTTGCGTTTTCAATGAGTTACGGAAAGCCGATTATTGCGTCAGATATTCCGCCTATTAGGGAACTGATTCCCTTTGAAGAGTGCCTCTTCAACAAAAATTCCTCAGAAGATCTCACTAAAAAGCTTGAGCTCATGCTCAATAGTTACAATTTAAGACGCAGAATAGTCGGTCATGTTAAAAGGACTAGAGGGTACAACTTTTGGAGTAAAGTAGGCCTACAGACGTGCCTGCTATATCAAAAAGTAAGTAACTCATCTTGGTAAAAATACTGAGAAGACTTACTGTGATGCCTAATTATTCTCACAATGGATGACTTTCCTTTCTTCAAACCATCGCCTACCTCACTCCGTTTTGCGCCCTTAGAAAGGTCTTCTAGCTGGTCTCGTTATGGATGATTTGAGCCATTATGTACCTTTGGTTTGTGTAATAATCGTCAATTGGAACGGGAGGAAACACTTGTCTCGGTGTCTCTCCTCGCTAATGGCGCAGACGTATTCTAATTTCAAAGTCCTTTTAGTTGACAATACTTCCACCGATGGCTCTGTAAGATATGTGCAAAGCAAGTTCCCGTCGGTAGAAATACTTCAAAACAATGATAATTGGGGTTTTGCGATAGCTAACAATATTGGGATCTTGCACTGCTTAAGGAAAAATGCGCAATTTCTTTTTCTTCTTAATAACGATACCATGATCGACGATGAGAACTTAATATCCAAATTAGTCGACACTGCACAAAAAGGTAAGGATATAGGGATCGTGGGTCCTAAAGTTTTGCTATTGCGCAATAGGAAAATTATCCAAGACATCGGCATAACATGCGATATCATGGGTTTTCCTGCGGGACTGCACTCAGGAGAACTGGATAGCGATGAGCATAAGGGATGTAGAGAGGTTTTTGGCGTTTCTGGATGTGCCATGCTAATAAAGACTAACATCCTCCAAAAAGTGGGTTATTTTGATCCAGACTTCTTCATGTTTATGGAAGACATTGACCTCTGCTGGCGAACAAGGTTGGCTGGGTTCAAAATAATCGCGAATGCGGATGCTTTAATTTACCACGAAGGTGGAGGTACGGCTCCAGGCGGACCTATAAAAGGTTCCTCATATCAGACATCCATTGCGAGAAGCTATCTAAGAGAGAGAAATACAATACGAACGATTTTGAAGAATTACTCTGGGTGCACCTTGACTTGGATATTGCCCTTTTATTTGTTGTTCGAAGTCATTGAATTAGCGCTATTCTTTGCTTTTCTTAAGTTACATATGTCCTCGGTATATGCGAAAGCACTCTTCTGGAATCTGAGAAACTTACGTAGAACCTTCATACATCGTAATAGCGTCCAGAGAACGCGACGCGTGAAAGATGGTGCGCTCATGAAAATGATGCTAAAGGGTTCTGGGAAGCTGAAGTTCCTCAAGCTATTAGGGATTCCAGAATTTGTTAAGGGCTGAAATGAGAACAACTACTATCAAACCTGTAATGATTGGATTAGTATACTGTTCCATTCTTTCATTTGTTATTCTTAGAGTCTTCCTATTGACACCTGGTCTTTGGCAATTTAATGATTCAAACTTCAATTACAATTTAGACCTTGAGAAAGCCCATAGTTTCTCTACGTGGAATCGCTTTCGAAGTGCTGATAATGGGAGAGATATTACTCGATTTGGGTGGCAGTCATGGCTTTTTTTGATAGGGACTTCAGAACTTGCGCAAAAACTTGGTATTTTCGTTAGCATCACAATTCCAGCGCTCTGCTTGTTCGTTGTTGCATACAAACTTGCCGAGAATAGATTTAAGAGCGATTTTGGTCGCCACGCTTCTGCCTTTGCGGCATCCACGATTGGTATCATGAATCCATTCGTTGCAATGAGAGTTAATAATTCCAACTATGTATTCAACATAGGAGTAAGTGCAGTGACATTCTATTTGGTTCATAAATCCATAAATGAGAACTCAAAGAAGCGCGTGGTAAAATATGCTTTGATTTTGAGTCCTCTACAAGCTCTCAATTCACTCTTACCACATACCATTTTGTTGACCTACCTACTTGTTGGTCTTGTCATTACTCTTGAGATGTTCTATTCTTGTGCATCCAAACCTAGACGTGTAACAACTGTGTTCAAGAACGGGCTTCTCTTTTCGTGTGTAACAGTAATTGCCACTTTCATGCTTCTTTCCTATTGGATTCTTCCATATTTGACGAGTTTTTTGGGTCAATATGTTTCTAACCCTAACAAAGCTGCATACGAATTGGTCCTAAGTCCAATCAATCCCATTTACCGCAGTGGCTCGGTGATAAACGCTTTTCGAGGACTCGTGAGCTGGTGGACGCCTATTTACTTTGCACAAACAGGCGCATTCAGCATCTTATGGGTATTGTCTTCGTTTATAGTGCCGTTGATGTCTTTCTTCGCGTTTTTGATCAGACCTAAAGACAAGATTGTTCACATACTTACTATTACGGCTATTATAGGTGTGCTCTTAGCAAGTGGACCACGAGGACCTTTTGCAGCAATTTATCTGTGGATAAGCTCGCATATCCCGCTAGCTTCCACCATCATGTATGACCAAGATGTCTTTACAATGTACATCATATTTTCCTTCAGCATTTTGTTTGCAATCACTGTAGGCACGATCTGTGAAAGAATAAAGTGGAATGCAGCTTTCGCCGAAGGAACGGCTAGCAGAAAAACCATTTATTTATCGTTAAAAAAGATGCCTTGGAGACACAATATCAGAAGCTTAAGCAGCCTGTTTCTCCTTTTTTTAGTTTTCTCTGCGTCAATTATTGCGGCGTATCCTTTAGTTACTGGCGACTTGGGCGGTTTTTTGATTCCCACAGAGTTACCTGCTTCTTACAAATCAATGAATAGCTGGCTTAACGAAAATCTCGGAGGTCATAGAGCTATGTGGGCTCCTACTGAGCTATGGAACATACCTGGAGAAGACGGTGGCTGGAAAGTGAATTGGCTGCCTAATACAAAAATCAAAATATATCCGTCTGACTTCCTTGGGTATGCACCAGAGCAATGGATCTTTTACCCAACTCTTGGGTCACTCGATAGATTGACCTACGCCTTCGTAATCAACTCGCTGATCAATAATAAAACAAGAAATATAGGCAAGATTCTGGAGACCACCAACACCAAGTTTCTAGTCTACCATGGAGACACGGTGTATCCTGATGAAACCTTGTATAGGGCATTGTCAGAGCAAAATGACTTGAAACAGATCAGAAATTTCGGCGGTCTTTATGCCTTTGAGAATGAAAATACTCCTTTCTATGTTTATGGCGTAAATAAGACCCTGCTGATAGTGGGGGGTCTGGATTCCTTGTTATCATTGGCAGAAGTCCAATATTTTGATCCCACTGACTATGCTGTGGTATTCTTGGAGCAGCGTCCCACTCCTTTAGACTTACTTGACCAACTCACGAATTTTGATACGAAACTGATGTTCTATGGGAATAAAAACTTTGACGATTTAATACTCGATACATTAAGTTCGAAATATTACTATGGGCCGTTCAATTATTTTACAACTTCAGCGTCTTATAATTGGACAATCAACAGTCTAACGGATTGGGTGGGACTCCAAGGGTATCTTCCGAACCTTCCATTCAAACATGAATTTGATCTGGCTCAAGGCTTCATTCAACCTCATGAAGAAGAAGCCACTTTTGATATGCCAGTGTCTATTCAAAGCACGGGTCAATACGAAATTTGGATGCGGTTAATGTTACAAAGCACAGGAGGAAGCGTGGCTGTCTCCCTGAATGGAGGAAAAGGTACTGAAATTAACACACAGATTCAATTGCCTAGCGAGGCTGGGTTTAAATGGATTCGTGTTTCAACCTCCACTTTGGCTGAAGGGAAGAATCTATTAACGATCAAAAACGATGACGGACACAACATAATTAATAGTGTGGCGATAGTGCCAATAGATGTGTTGGTTCAACATGCAAAAAACGTAATAGACTTAATAGATAACTCTAAAGCTAGTATCGTTTTTCTTCCCTACCCTTACGTCTTTCCTGAATCGCAAGACCTAATGGTGTATGATGATAATTTTGCTAACTTGTCCAACTGGCAAGTTCAAGGAGGCTGGAACTATGAGACTGAAATGGTTACAAGCCCTGGGTCGCCTGGAACAATAATATTGAACAAAACCTATGGAAACGACCTAACTATCTCTGTTGATGGAATGATAGAGGGGGAAGCTCAATTGACCATATTATTCCGGCTAGGTAATGGGACTGGATACAGCTTCGAGCTCCGAGGTTGGAGTAATACGGCAACCATATCAAAGTTTACAGATGGATATGCGGTTTCCAATTTTGTGACCCGAAGTTATTCCCTTGAAAGAGGAAGATGGTATAGCTTGAAAGTGTCTGTGCAAGGCGATGAGATACGAGGTTACATCGACAATACATTAATATTCGATATATACGACAGCTCCTTCAAAGGGCAAGCTATAGGTCTTCACTCATACAACGGTGTAGTTAGCTATAAGAATTTCAAGGTAAGTATTCCCCAGATTACTATGTCAACGCCTTGGCCAACCAAACGCGACTACATAGCTGCGGTTCAAAAGGAAGGCCAAGTTAATAATTCGCATTGGGTTCATTATGGACCTTCAAGTCTCATGGCAAATCAAACCGCCTTAACAACGCTCAATCCAGAGTCGGCGAAGCAGTTAATCATTTATTCTGTAGACAATGAGCAAAAGCTAGAAATAGATTCCTTTTTCAAAGGTGAGAAAGTAAATGCCATTGTTGGATACAATAACCTAGATGCTGCCAATAGCGTAATAGCGATCAATGCTTCATCATCATTTATCCTTGTATACATGGAAGGTTACAATGACCTTTGGCAAGCTACAGCCAACAATACCGTGCTATATCACCTTCCAGTATACTCTGCTATGAATGCTTTCATAATTGGTCAAAACACCCACGAATCCACAGTCACCATAACCTTCTTGCCAGAGCAGAGTTTCAAAACTGGGTCAATAATCTCTCTAATCTCACTTGCCGCTGTACTAGTATCCTTGATCTTTCTCCAAGGGAATAGACATACAAACAGAACCAACGAAAAATCCAGACCAAGTTTTTTCGATGAGTGGTACGCTAGGAGACGCGTCCCGAAGTCGAAGCCATATTTCTCCGCCTTTTACAGCGAACATGCAGAAAGCCCAAGGGATCTTTTGTCACAGGCGATATACCAAAACAAAGCTTCCATTCTCGTAGATGTTGGCTGTGGCGATGGTGATCATACATTGTTTGTTAAGAAATGTGGTGTTTCAATGGTCATTGGAATCGATTTGTCGTTACCGGCTCTCCACTTGGCTAAAAAAGAAATTCAAGCGAGCAAGTCGGAAGGTAAATTTGTACTTGCAGACGCGACGAAATTGCCATTTCCAAAAGCGTTTGCAAACATGGTTGTTGTAATAGGTGTGATCCACCATACAGGGAATCCATTAATCCTCAAAGAAGCAAGTAGAGTCTTAAAGGATGACGGCCATTTTTTCTTGGAGGAAGTAACACTAAATCCATTGGCTTTTCTTCTCGAAAAAGCTTTCAATTATGGACCAAGGTCTTTGAAGTTAAGGTTGGCAGAAACCAGTACTGGCACTCCACACATAGAGTTGATAGCCACTGGATATATACGTAGCTATTTCCAAGATTTTGATGTAATAGTCGAACGACATGAATGGTTGTTTGTGTTTCCTTTGTTATACATAGCCGAATTATCGCCTATTTTCGAGAAATGCATTAGTCGCATTAGTTTGAGCTTCTTAATTTCTCTTTGGAGAATCGAAAGAACTATTATAGACAGAACCCCCGGAAAAAAATTATGTCGCTTTGTCAAGCTCTGGTGTATAAAGAAGCATTAATCCGTAGAAAAACTTGCGAATATACTGAGATTTAGTGCAATTATCAATCCAAGCATTACTAATGTAGCTGTCGTTTTCAGATTCTGGTGTGTTAGAAGAGATAGAAGATTAAGATGGCAGATGGTTGAAAAATGAATGTCACATTTGTTTTGTGGAGTTTGCATTTAACAGGGGGTGCTCGAGTCATTGCCAAAGTTGCAAATGGTCTTGTAGAGCGAGGGCATGGAGTCATTATAGTGGCACGTGATGTAGAAAATGCCTTTTCTATGAAGGCTAAGGTATATCCAGTAAGAAAGGCATCGACTCCATGGCGTGAATTGCAGTTCATTGATGTCCTAAGATTATCAAAGTTACCTGATAGCGACATTATGGTTGCGACAGCTTGGCCTACCGCCTATTCTGTTTACTTAGGATGTAAGGGTATTCCATTCTACTACATTCAACATTATGAGGCACTTTTTCATAAAGATGCACTTCGGAAGAAGCTAGCCGATATGACTTATAATTTTCCCTTTAACTTAATTGTAAACTCGACCTGGGTTAGAAACATTTTGAAGAAGAGATTTCATAAAGATGGATTTCTAGTTAATCCTGGAATTGATCTAGATATTTTTTATCCAAGAGGAGTTGAGAAAGAAAAAAGCGTGAAAAGAATTCTCTGTTTAGGGAGAAGGGCTCCTATAAAGGGACTTCAAGATGCTTTTGGAGCAATGAAAATTATATCTAAGAAACGCGCAGATGTCAAACTCATTCTTTACGGATCCGAACCCCACTTAAAATCCTTCTCACCCATTCCATGCGAGTATGTCTATAAACCCAGCGATGAAGAATTAGCTAAATTATACTCATCGATAGACATCGTTATAGTACCGTCTTGGTTCGAAAGCTTTCCGTTGCCACCATTAGAAGCCATGGCTTGTGGTGCGCCAGTAATAACGACCAGATACGGAACTGAAGATTATTGTGTTCATGAGAAAAATTGTTTGGTAACTCCACCAAGAGATATACAAGCATTAGCGGAAGCTATTCTACGGCTACTTAAGTATGAAGACCTGACGGAGAAATTCAAAAAAGAAGGACCAGAAACTGCAAAACAATTTACATGGGATAAGACTGTGGATAGGGTTGAAAAATCATTTGAAGAAGCGTTGAAGCATGGTTAAAAGAATCGATCTTTTGGTAAAAGCAGTTAAAAATCCGGCTAAAGTAATTCGTTGTGTCTCTGCTTCAATAGATAATATGTTCAAACTTACAGACGTTGCAAGAGCAAGAGGGGAGGGCGAACGTTTAGTTATCAGGAATTGGCAATCAGCAAAAAATTCAATGGATTTCTCAACTCTAGCTCATATTCAACGGTATGAATGGGTATCGTCTTTTCTGCAGGGGTCGTGCTGTTTGGATGTTGGATGTGGTTCGGGGTATGGAGCATATTATCTTGCTAAGAATGGCGCAAGCACGATAATCGGTGTGGATATTTCATCGACTGCGATTAAATACGCCCAAAAGCACTATAAAACAGAAAATCTTGAATTTAAACGGATGGACTCCCTTAACCTTAAATTTAGAGACAATACTTTTGATGCAGTTATTTCTTTTGATGTCTTAGAACACATTGATGAAGAATATCAAAGCAAATTCATCTCAGAGATCGCAAGAGTTCTCAAAGACGATGGCAAAATATACATTGGTTGTCCAAACGCTACAACAAGCAAGGGCAGAAACCCATTTCATCGAAGAGAATTGACAAGAAGAGAATTCGAATCATTATTGCGAAAATTTTTCAAAAATGTAAACATACTTGGACAAGATCTCATAATTAATGGAATAAGGCAGAAAGCAAACTGGGATCAAAATTTCTTCAATTTATCTTACCAAAATCTAATCGTTGTTGAAGAAGACTGTGATCTCACTTATGGTTTGCTTGCAATTTGCAGAAAAGCCTAAAGCGCGCGCGGCATTTATCTTGTAATGGCAAAAAAGAATAAGGTTAGCTGCCGCGCCCATGGAGTTTTAGGTTGAAGATACTCATAGTTGCTGATGGTCCAGTACCACATCCATATATGAATTATAGGGCAGACCCACTTGCAAAATACTTATCCGATAAAGGCCACGACGTCTCAGTACTTTGTGCAGAACCGATTGCCTCTTCAGACAAGGGAGCTAAAGGTTTTGAAAATATAAACTTCATCCACATACCCGAGTACACATCTGTACGAAAAAAGGCAGGCATTATTCGAAGGGCATATCAGCTAATTTCTATGGTTAAAAGACTAAGCGGACTCCTTAAAAACGAAAAATTTGATGTCATTCGCCCTATTTCATTCGCACCCGCATGGGCAATTAACATTGTTGCCCAGAAGCCCGATTTTCCCATAATTACCAGCCTAAGCGATTTCTACAGTGACTTATACAGACAGTTTGAGCTTATGGCATCAACTTCCATTTCAAGGATATTACAAAAGATGGAGCGGGACATAATAAGAAAAAGTGACATCTTCATTGTAGATTCACCGACACAAAGGGAATACTGGAAAAACTGGACGCTGGAAGAAAAGAAATGCGTAGTACTTCCACATGGAATCCCGAGAGGCTACCATTCTGAGCTGTATAACTCGAAAATGAACAAATTAGAAGTCAGGCCGCGCTACGAAATAAGAAAAAGCACAAAAATAATTTTTTACATAGGCGATATTAGCAAGTTAGACGGCTTAGACAATCTCATAACAGCAGCCCCCATTATCACAAAGCAATGCAAAGATGTCAAATTTATGATAGTAGGCTCAGGAACCGAAAAATATATGAAAAAGTTGAAGGAGCAAATACATAAAATTCGAATAAAAAAACATTTCATACTCATCCCTAGAATACCACACTCTGATGTCCCACTTTACATAGGAGCAGCAGATGTGTGCGTAGCACCTTTTAGGTTAACTCTTACATCCAATTCCTCTGTACCAAACAAGATTCTTGAGTATATAGCAGTGGAAAAACCTATTGTAGCCACAGAGGGAAAAGGGATAAAGGAGATGCTTGGAGATATCATAAAATACGTGGAGCCTGAAAATCCACACATGCTTGCTGACGCTATCATAGATATAATTACCGAGGATTCATTTGTAGCCCGAATCAGAAATAAGGTGGAGACTGTTATTGACAAATTAAACTGGAAAAACATAGTACAACATGAGGAACTCATAATAAAGACCGCATTAGACCATAAGGTTCAAGACTTCCGCTTATTTGATTACAAGCTAAATTAACAGTTACTTATCAAGTTAAACTAAGAGCCCATAAAAGACTATTCTCAACTTAGAGAACAGCCCTGTCTAACCACAAACAAACAACAAGCAGGAGGAAAAACAACAAAAAACAAACCCATTAAACACAAAATATCTCGCTGATGCCTTTGCATCAACGACCTTTGAACCTCGGTAATCTCAGCAATTAGACATTATTTAATGTCAAGAATAAATTAGAGAAACTTGGCAATCGCCCGTCACTCAACAGGTCAGATCTTCTATATTAGTCTATGTCTTCTGCAGAACCGTTTAATTGTTCTCTCAAGTCTTTGTTCTAGGTTTGTTTTTGGCTTCCAGCATATCAACTTCGCCATTTTGCTTGTGTTTGGGCACCGTCTTTTTAGGTCGTCTTTTGGAAGCGGATGAAAAGTCAAAAAAGACTTGCTTTTGGTTAGCTCTTTAATTTTTTTCCGAGTGCAGAATATTATTTTCTTCGGGGGCGCGCGCAGTTTTAGCCCAACGGGGCCGCTTCTCCTTAGGAGTCAACTAGGATACACCATAAACATTTGAGCCTCATCAATAATCCCCCAAAGAATCCCAACAGCCTCCTCAACAGTATGCTCACCAGCAACCGAAGCCTTCAACCTGACCGAAACTCTACCGCGCACCATTCTAAGACCCACATTTCAAATCTACATTATCCAACATTCACAAGACCAATTTAATATAATTTCCCCCCACGTGTACAACATAGCTACAACTGCAACAAAAACAAGCAACAAATCATATTTGACGCCAAATGGAGGGCTCTACCACAGTTGCACACACAAATCCTCACGCGCGCAAAGCCAGCATCGGCGAGCCGCCTATGAACAGCCTTACGAGCCCACGGAATCACGCACAAGACATACGTACATATAATGTCTAAGACGCAATGTTCAAATGTCGTCGTCTGAATTTCAGCCGCGCCGACGACAATTAAACAAACAGACCACCCGAATCAATAAGCATGGACCCAGCAAGAAACACCATACCAAATGCACGCGCGCAACTCCAAAAACACCGCAAAACATCCCAAAACAACCACATAAGACCCCAACAAAACCCCCAGCACCCAGACAAAACGCAAACCAAAACAACCCCAAACACGAAACAAAACCCAATACTAACCGACTAGTCTTCCTACTCATTTGAAGATTAAACAATCTCAATAAATTGGTGAAGCGCACAAGCAATGAAGGAAGAGAACAGACACCAGCTTTAGGAGCTTTCAATCACAGTAACTTTCTCAACTTCAGCAAACCAAGGAATTTTAGGCAAACCTTCGCACAACTCCTCAAATATCTCCTTCTCAATTTCTTCGTTTGCTCTTTCAACGCTCTCCTTAACAAGCTGCACCACGAGAACAGCCTTTTTAACCATTCAAATCCCTTCCACCACTATGGATCAGAAGAAACACTAATAAAAACTAAGATACCTTCAGAATCCAAATCTGAACATCAACGACCAAAGACGAATCATCAACCCAGAAGAGTTCACCGAAAACTCAAGTTCACAGCCATAGGACTCGGACCAAGAAACCCAAACTCAATAGCAAACGAGCCAAAAGAAAGGACACAAAACATCTAATAACCGAATCACAGTCACACTTCGTTATCTCAGCAACGGATCCTGCACCACCTTTTCTCTAAAGAAAGTAAACCACACTCATTCTATCCTTACAGGCTAAACAATTTATGTCATAAATGATTAAGCAGAAAGACTCCAGTTCTACGGCTTGGGAAAAACTTCGAAAGGAAACACAGTAAAAAGCGCCTTTCTATACGTAAACAATTTTGAATGCGCGCGCAAACCTCGCAGAAGTAGCGTAGGCTTTTCTCTTTGTTTTCTATGCATTGTATGCGACCAAATTTTAGACCCGTTCCCGTGAGCGCTCCGATAACGCATCCGCAAACAGAGCCGCTCATTGCAATGCCTCTTTAAAGGGCGTTGCAATTTTGGGGACAAGTGCGCTCTTCATGCCTTTGCGTCTGGCCATCGTTAGAAGAACGCGTCCCCCACAGTTGTATCCGCTTAGGAATCTTGGCGTGGCGTTGCTTGCGATGTCGTCCCCGCTCGTTTAAAAGCTCTGTCTTGCTTTTACAAGGGAAACGCATAAAAGGGAATATTGAAAACATGCGTGTGTAGAAGATTTTCAGAGGTTTTCATGTGGGCTTTACTGGGAAAGAGTTGGTTGAGTTCTTTCGCGAGCAAGCCAGATTGGAGGAAGAGATAGTTGAGTCTGTTAATAAGGCGCTTGGGGCCATGAAAAATCCTGTTGTTGAATCTGTTTTGAAGGGCATGGCCTTAGATTCTTCGAAGCATGCTGCCATTTACAGGGCGGCTGAACGAATAGTGCAGGTGGCTCCAGCCCTAACAGAGGACGAGTTCAATGAGTTGAGGAAAGTGGTAAAGTGGCATATCGAAAACGAAAACAAGGTGATTAAACGTCTGGAGGATGCAGTCAAGAGAACGGAGAACAAGAGAATCAGGTTTCTTTTGCAGGCTATAGTGGCGGATGAAAAGAGACATCATCAACTCTTAGATGCCATGATGGACATCGTTGTGAAAGGCGAAACCATCACCGACGACGAGTGGTGGGAGATGCTGTGGAAAAAAAAACGTTCCCTTCCACGGGGCGCCTGGTGGATAGTAAACGCCATAGTTTTCTTTTCAAATCGTTCTCAGTTCAAAACTGTGTGCATTTGAAACATTGATTTTGAGTGCTTAGTGTTGCTTCATAACCTCTTTGTGACGGGAGGCTTTCATGTTTCTATGAAAGCCACTAATGGTTGTTAGCAATGTTGAAGGAAGCATCGGTACATGTCCGGCGGTCATAATAGTATCCACTTTGAGCCAAAATCAGTCAACAATTACCGCAGAATCAGCGCTAGCCTATCGAATCCGTCCACACTGCGCCAGCTTAGGAGTCTTTTTGATAGAAGGTATTCCGTGAAAGAGCTGTTGGATTGGATTCACGCCAGACTGAAGTGGAGCAGAGGCAACATAGTTAGACACAATGACCCCTTAGAAATACTGGCTTACGGGAGGGGAAGATGCAGCGAATTCAGCGTGCTGTTCGCAGCCA
>Ga0315310_10001195_pt1 | contig 16348 bp, 24 predicted proteins | sample TDP5_MG_FD_203630 | JGI IMG/M metagenome (GOLD analysis project Ga0315310, IMG submission 203630) | Freshwater sediment microbial communities from Lake Towuti, South Sulawesi, Indonesia - TDP5 | ecosystem: Environmental > Aquatic > Freshwater > Lake > Sediment | place: Indonesia: South Sulawesi... | reverse complement strand
GACTGCAACGTCATCGTCTGTACGGTAAAGTAATGAAGAAGAGCAAGAAGTTTAAGGCTCATGACGCCTATAACTCATGCCAGGTCGGCGATATGGTGCGTATCGTCGAGTCGCGTCCCTTGAGCAAGGAAAAGCGGTGGATCGTTGAGGAGATAGTAGAGAGGGCTGATACATCTATTAAGTAGTGGGGTAGCTGGATGTGAGGCTCATTTGGTGGCCTGGCTACCTCGTCGTTCGAAGAGGAAGAGGCGAAGATGATTCAGCAGGAATCCCGATTACGAATAGCTGATAACACCGGAGCCAGGGAGATCCTGTGCATCAGGGTTCTGGGGGGCTCAACGCGGCGTTATGCCAGAGTTGGAGATATTATCGTCGCCTCAGTCAAACAGGCTACCCCCACAGCTTCGGTCAAAAAGGGGGAGATCGTGCGGGCAGTCGTCGTACGTACGGCCAAAGAATACGGTCGCCCCGACGGGTCCTACATCAGGTTCGACGATAACGCTGCTGTCATTTTAGATGATTATCAGAATCCAAAAGGAACCCGTATCTTTGGACCGGTGGCCCGTGAACTGCGTGATAAGGGCTTTATGAAGATTGTCTCCCTGGCACCGGAAGTGCTTTAGTGCCTATCGCCCGCTTGCTGCGCTCACCCCGTCGCTTCTTGTTATTCGGCTATGATGCGATAGGCGATGGGCGCTGGGTCATAGGCGAGGAGGTGACGGTGAAGGTAAGGAAAGGTGATACCGTTGTAGTCCTGAGCGGTGAGGAGCGTGGGGCAAAAGGCACTGTCCACCAGGTTATCCGCGGATGGAAGGTGGATCGCTGGCGCCGCCGAATAGGCCGGGACCCTAACAAGGACCGGGTGATTGTCTCTGGCATCAACATCGTGAAGAAGCATCAGAGGCCCACCGGTCGTACAGGCACCCAGGCTGGTATCATCGAGCTTGAAGCGCCTATTCACATTTCCAATGTGGCGCTGTTTTGCAGTAACTGCAACCGACCGGCCAAGGTTGGCTATCAGTTGTACGAGGATGGCACCAAAGGCCGGGTATGCAAACGGTGTGACCAGCCGCTTGACTAATCCATGCTCGATTGTGCATGGTTACCGGAAGTGAATTTATGCCTAGATTAAAGGATAGATACCGCAAGGAAATAGTTCCTGCTTTGATGAAAGAGTTTGGCTACCGCAACGTGATGGAAGTACCGCGCTTGCAGAAAATTGTGGTCAATGTAGGGTTGGGTGAGGCTTTGCAGGACGTCAAGGCTCTTGATGCTGCCACCAGAGACATCGCTACTATCACTGGCCAGAAACCTATCATCACGCGAGCCAGGAAGTCTATCGCTGGCTTCAAATTGCGAGAGGGCAATCCAATTGGGGTCAAGGTTACACTGCGGGGCAACCGTATGTACGATTTTCTAGACCGGATGTGTAACGTTGCCTTGCCACGTTGGCGCGATTTCCGCGGCGTTTCGCCCGATTCCTTCGACGGTCGTGGCAATTACACTCTGGGCTTCAGGGAGCAACTGGTTTGGCCGGAGGTTGACTACGACAGCATTGACAGGATACGCGGTATGGAAGTCACTATCGTCACGACTGCTAAGACTGATGAAGAAGCCAGGCGTTTGTTACAACTTTTTGGGATGCCGTTTAGAAGGACTGATTGACCCGGATTGAGGAGGACATGTGGCCAAGAAAAGCATGATTGAGCGGGAGAAACGCAGGAAGTATCCGACCCGGGTGCGCAACCGTTGTCAATTGTGCGGTCGCCCGCGAGGGTATATACGTCGTTTCCAGCTCTGTCGCATCTGCTTCCGACGGATGGCTGTGGAGGGAAAGATACCTGGTGTCATCAAATCGAGTTGGTAGCTGCGTTGAGGGGAGGGTGGTACTCCCTACCGTCGGACCACATCGAGTTCTTAACGCGAACATCTGGAGGGGCACACCGTTCGGTTGGGCTCACAACGAAGCCCACAGGCCCTTCTCTCTATCGGGACTAACTGGAGAGTGCTAACCATGACCATGACTGATCCTATTGCCGACATGTTGACCCGTATTAGGAATGCGAATATAGCCCGGCAACATCAAGTTTTGGTGCCTAGTTCGAAGATGAAGGTAGCCATCGCTCGCATCCTGAAGGAAGAAGGGTTTATTCAGCATTATGAGGTGACCAGAGATCGTCCTCAGCCCATGATCAGGATTCGGTTGAAGTATGCTGACAATCGAAAGCCTGTCCTGAGGGGCCTGAAACGGATCAGCAAGCCGGGCTGCCGGGTCTATACCAAGAGACAGGATATCCCCTGGGTTCTAAGTGGATTAGGGATAGCGATTCTTTCCACACCTCAAGGGGTCATGACGGGAAAAAAGGCCCGCCGCCTTGGCGTGGGCGGTGAGGTGTTATGCTATGTCTGGTAGCTGGTCACCAGCACTGGAAGTTGGTGTAAATTCGAATGGGAGTTAAGCATCCAAAACCAGCAGTCGGTAACTGAGTGGAGGTGTTCGGATGTCTCGTATAGGGCGTATGCCCATTCCTGTGCCGGAAGGTGTAGCTGTAAGTATAGAAGGCAATCGTGTCATAGTGAGGGGACCGAAAGGAGAACTGTCCCGTTCCTTTGACCAGGACATGTCCATAGCTTTGTGGGACAATCAAATTATCGTCACCCGCCCAAGTGATAGCAAACGCCATAAAGCTATGCATGGCCTGACACGAGCACTCCTGGCCAATATGGTGACTGGGGTGTCGGAAGGTTTTCAGAAGACATTGGAAATTGTTGGCGTCGGCTATCGGGCTGAAATGCGGGGGGAAACGCTCGTCTTGTCGGTGGGATACTCCCATCCCGTGCCGATAGAACCTCCGCCAGGCATCACTTTTAATGTTGAGAAAGGATATAGGAGCTTCACTGTTGAGGGAATTGATAAGGAGCTTGTCGGTGAGGTAGTCGCCAGGATCAGGGCCGTGCGTAAGCCAGAACCATACAAGGGCAAGGGTATTCGCTATCTCGGTGAGCGGGTGCGTCGCAAAGCCGGTAAAGCTGGAAAGATAAAGTGACCTGTACCGAAACAGTGGTGTTTGATTGATCGCTTTGGGGGAGGATAGTTATTGGCATGGAAAAGACAGCTCGCAGAGAAGCAGCGCGCAGACGGCGGCATCGGCGGGTGCGCAAGCGGGTGCTAGGTACCAGTCAGCGGCCTCGTTTCAACGTCTTCAGGAGTCTCAAGCATATTTATGCCCAGGTGATTGATGATACCCGAGGACACACCTTGGCGGCGGCTTCGACTCTAGATCCCGAGCTTGAAGACAAGGTTAAAGGCCTGACCAAGACTGAACAGGCTAAACTGGTGGGAGAGCTTTTGGCCAAGCGAGCCCTGGAGCGCGGAGTGAAAAAGGTAGCTTTTGACCGTGGGGGATACAAATATCACGGGCGCGTGAAATCCCTGGCCGAGGCCGCACGAGAGGGAGGATTGGAGTTTTAGAGGAGGATCAATGCCCAGAAGAGGGACCGGTTTTGAAGAGGAAGAGGAATTCGACGAGCGAGTAGTTGATATCGCTCGCACGGCCAAGGTGGTCAAGGGCGGTCGGCGCTTTGGTTTCAGGGCCGTGGTTGTGGTCGGAGATAATAAGGGCAGCGTGGGCGTCGGGGTGGGCAAGGCGCGCGAGGTGCCGGAGGCTATCCGCAAAGGCGTGGAGCGAGCCAAGCGGAATATGCGCAAAATTCCTATTGTTGGTACTACTATCCCTCACCAAGTCGTCTCGCGTTTTAGCGCGGCTAAAGTGCTTTTGAAACCAGCCTCGCCAGGCACGGGGGTCATTGCCGGAGGTGGCGTAAGGGCGGTCGTTGAGGCCGCAGGCGTCAAAGACATCCTGACCAAATCCTTGGGTAGTTCCAACATCCTCAACGTCGTCAAGGCTACCATGGCGGCCTTGGACCAATTGAAAGACCCTGAAGAGGAAGCCAGGCTGCGCGGTAAGCCAGTGGATGCATTGAAGCCCCTTTGGAGTCGAACCGAGTAGTAGTAGATGGGAACGGGAGAGCATCGAAGATGGCAAAGAAAAGCACGGAGAAGAGGTTGCGCATAACTTGGGTTAAGAGCAGCATCGGCTACTCTGGGCGTCAGAAGGCGACTATCCAGGCTTTGGGGTTCAAACGACTTGGGCAGACAGTCGAGCAGAAAGATACACCAGTCATCAGGGGGATGGTGAACAAAGTCAGCCATCTGGTTGAGGTCGAGGAAGTGGACAGTTAGGTGTCAGGTTGTTGGGTTGTTCTGTTAGGATGGAAAGGTGCGGAGTAAAGATGAGACTGCATGAACTGGGTCCTGCGCAGGGATCGACAAAGAAAAGGAAGCGAGTCGGGCGAGGGATATCCGCCGGTCAAGGTAAAACAGCCGGTCGGGGTACCAAGGGGCAAAATGCCCGCTCTGGAGGCGGTGTCCGGCTCTATTTTGAAGGTGGCCAGTTGCCGTTGGTACGGCGTTTGCCTCAAAAGCGCGGGTTCACCAACATTTGGAAGGTACACTACAAACCGGTCAACCTCGATAGACTCGACCGCTTCGAGGCGGGTAGCGAAGTTACGCCTCAGACATTGGTTGAGGCAGGGATCATCAAGTCATCCGATCAACCGGTGGTGATTTTGGGCCGCGGTGACCTCGATAGGGCTCTGACCGTCAAGGCACAACGTTTCTCGGCCAGCGCCCGGGCCAAAATCGAGGCTGCTGGGGGCACTGTGGAGGAGCTACCACTAGCTCCTTGAACGACGTAAGGAGAGGACGCCATGCTACAAGCGGTCCGTAATGCCTTTGTTTTGCCCGATCTCAGACGCAAGCTTTTATTTACCTTTCTGATCCTGGTGATTTATCGTCTGGCTTCTCACATTCCCGTGCCTGGAATTGACCCAGAGGCCCTGCGCAGGGTTTTTGAATCGAACCAACTGTTGGGCTTCCTGGACTTGCTCTCCGGGGGAGCCATGTCCAGCTTTTCGGTCATGGCCATGGGTGTTTACCCTTACATCACTGCTTCCATCATTATGCAATTGCTGATGCCCATCATCCCCCAACTGGAGGAGCTGGCCAAGGAGGGAGAGGCCGGACGGAACAAGATCAATCAGTATACCCATCTATTGACCGTCCCGCTGGCTCTATTGCAGGGCTTCGGGCAGGCTACTATTCTCCAGCAACAAGGTGTCATCAGCAATTTTGGTCTTGCGCCAGCTACCCTGTTGCCAACTCTGGCTACTCTCACCACCCTTACCGCAGGCACCGTCTTTGCCATCTGGCTGGGGGAGTTGATCAGCGAGCAGGGTATTGGTAATGGCATTTCTCTAATTATCTTCGGTGGCATAGTGGCTCACGTCCCGCAGAATGTGGGAGGGCTGTGGCTGAGAAGTCCCTGGGCACTTTTGTTCTTCTCACTGGTAACCGTGGTCACAGTGGCGGTTATAGTGATCGTACAGGAGGGACAGCGGCGCATTCCCGTCCAATATGGCAAGCGGGTGCTGGCTATGCGGGGCCGTCGTTTGCGCGTGGCCGGCGGTCAGAGCACCCACATCCCTTTACGGGTCAACTCAGCGGGAATGATCCCTCTCATTTTCGCTCAATCTATCCTGATCTTTCCCGGGGTTGTGGCCAGCTATTTCCGCTTCACCCAAAACGAATGGGTGAATCGCATCGCCGGCGGTATCTACAACGTTTTCAATACCACCAGCAACGTGTACTGGATCTTCTATTTTCTGATGGTGATTGGTTTTACCTATTTCTACACCGATGTGATCTTTCGGCAGCAGAACCTGGCCGAGAATTTGCAGCGGCAGGGAGGCTTTATCCCCGGTATCCGCCCTGGCAAACGCACGGCCGATTACCTTAATGGTGTCCTACAGCGTATCACTTTGGTGGGGGCCCTTTTCCTGGGGGCAGTGGCAATCTTGCCCTGGCTGGTCAAAAGCGCGATCAGCGATCCCCAGGGAGGCATGGGCACTATGCTCATCACCAGCACCGGCTTGCTCATTGTGGTGGGTGTGGTCTTGGACACAATGAAGCAGTTAGAAGCTCAGCTTTTGATGCGCCATTATGAGGGTTTCATCAGGTAGCGCCATAGCGACGGTGGGACTTCCAATCCAAAGTCGAGGTCGAACCGGGGATTGCTCATGATCATTTTGAAATCGTCCCAGGAGCTGGCCCGTATGCGCGAGGCTGGCCGCATCGTAGCCGAGGTTCTGGCCCGCCTCCGCGAGAAAGTCGCCCCCGGCGTCACCACCGCTGAGTTGGATGCTTTGGCCCATCAGATTATCGTCGGTTATGGTGCAAAGCCCTCTTTCAAGGGGTACCGGGGTTTTCCGGCTTCCTTGTGCGTTTCCATCAATGAAGAGGTCGTCCATGGTATCCCTGGTAAGCGGGTTCTGCAGGAGGGTGACATCGTCAGTCTGGACGTGGGAGCCATCTACCGAGGTTATCAGGGGGACGCGGCTATTACCCTGGGTGTAGGGAAGGTGAACGGGGCGGCCCAGCATTTGATGGAGGTGGCGGCTGAAGCCTTGCAGGCCGGTATCGTCCAGTCCAGGGCTGGAAAACGCACCGGGGACATATCCTGGGCTATCCAGAAATGTGCCGAGAGAAATGGTTATGCTGTGGTGCGCGAGTACACAGGCCATGGCATTGGACGGGAGATGCACGAAGAACCGCAAATACCTAACTTTGGAGAGCCGAGGCGTGGTGTGCTGCTGAAACCAGGCATGACTTTTGCCCTGGAGCCTATGGTTACTGCGGGCGATTACCATACCAAGGTCCTGGATGATAATTGGACAGTCATCACTCTAGATGGACAATTGTCGGCTCATTTCGAACACACTGTGGCTGTGACCGAGGGAGAGCCCGAGATTTTAACTCGCTTATAGTTTATTGTCTGGAGTTTGCAGTCGAGCGATAAGCTGCGAAAGGAGCAAGGACTATTATGAAAGTTAGACCATCGGTTAAGAAACGTTGTGCCAAGTGCAAGATCATCAAGCGCCGGGGCGTGGTGCGCGTGATCTGTGAAAACCCGAAGCACAAGCAGCGGCAGGGGTAAGCGCAATGCACAAGTAGGCATTGTGAATTGTAAATTGTACATTCTTTCGGGGAGGTGAGAGATGGCTAGAATTGCTGGAGTTGACTTGCCCAGAGACAAGCGAATTGAAGTCGCTCTGACTTACATCTATGGCATTGGTCGGATGACCAGCCGGGACATCTTGAGCGAGACAGGCGTTGACCCCAACACGCGGGTCAAAGATTTGGCGGAGGCGGAAGTCAGCCGCTTGCGCGAAGTCATTGATAGGGATTATCGGGTTGAGGGTGACCTGCGGCGTGAGGTCACGATGAACATCAAACGCTTGCAGGAGATCGGTTGTTACCGGGGTATCCGCCATCGCCGCAACTTGCCTGTGCGTGGTCAACGTACCAGGACTAACGCCCGTTGCAAGCGTGGCGCCCGCAGGACGGTGCCAGGTCGCAAGCGGTCACGGGCAAAGAAGTAGCTTACATTTGGCGTCTATCGCCGTTGGACGATGAGCGGTGGAGCGGGCGATAGGCGATCAGCGATAACGATAAAACGAAGTATGCGATAGGCCATAAGTTGGATTGAGGAGGGAGGATGGCACGAGGAAAGCGTGGTGGGAAGAGGACCGCTCGTCGTGAGCGCAAGCAAGTTTCTCATGCTCAGGCTCATATTCAGGCGACCTTCAACAATACGATAATTACTATTACTGACCAGCAGGGCAATGTTATCCTGTGGGGTAGTGGAGGGACGGCCGGTTTCAAGGGCTCGCGTAAAAGCACCCCCTACGCAGCTCAGATAGCTGCTCAGCAAACAGCCAGAAAAGCTGCCGACAATGGTGTGAGGGAGATAGACGTTTTTGTCAAAGGGCCTGGACCGGGACGTGAGGCAGCTATCCGCTCACTACAAGCGGCGGGGCTCAAGGTGCGATCCATCACTGATGTCACTCCTATTCCTCACAATGGGTGCCGTCCCCCCAAAAAGCGGAGGGTCTAACAACGACCAATGAGCCCAATGGCCAAATTGAGCTTGGTCATTGGGACTTGTTGACAGGGAGGTGCAATGGCCAGATATACAGGCCCGGTTTGCAAGTTATGCCGACGTGAAGGGGAGAAGTTACTGCTAAAGGGTGAACGCTGTTTCACACCAAAATGTGTCATGGAGAGACGGGCTTATGCTCCTGGTATGCACGGCCGGCAGGCACAATTCCGGCGTAAGGAGTCAGACTACGGCTTGCAATTAAGGGAGAAACAGAAGGCGCGTCGCATCTACGGTGTGCTAGAGAGGCAATTCCGCCGCTATTTCAAAGAAGCCGAAAGGCGTAAAGGGTTAACCGGCGTCAATTTACTCATCATATTGGAAAGCCGACTAGATAACGTTGTCTACCGCCTGGGCTTTGCTGATTCACGAACTCAAGCTAGACAATTGGTGCGACACGGTCACTTTGACGTCAACGGACAGAAGACCAATATCCCCTCCTTTCTGGTTAAGGCGGGCGATGTGATAGCCGTGCGGGAGCGCAGCAAAAAAATAGCCTATTTCAGAGACCTGAGCACGGTCATGGAGCACAAGGTTGTGCCTGAATGGCTGAGTCTTGATATTCCCAAAATGGAGGGGCGAGTCTTGACCCTTCCTACGCGAGAGGACATTGATGCTTCTCTCAACGAGTACTTGATAGTGGGGTATTACTCCCGTTAGCGGCAGTAGGCGAAGGGCTAGGGGATTGGATCTAGCAATCCCCTAGCCAACTAGCGGGCGGCAACTGGTCCCTGCGGTTTGAGGAGGGTGATCTTTGTTGAATCTAGTTTTGCCCAAAATTGAATGTGATGCCAGCTCGCAGAGCTATGGACGCTTTATCATTGGACCTTTGGAAAGCGGCTATGGCATAACCTTAGGCAATGCCTTGCGACGGGTTTTGCTTTCTTCTTTGCCTGGGGCAGCAGTCACCTCTATCAGGATAAGTGATGTCTATCATGAGTTTTCTGCCATACCTCATGTCAAGGAGGATACAACAGCTCTGATCCTCAATGTAAAGCAGCTTCGCATGAAGTTGCAGGGTGATGAATCAGCGCGCCTGCGCGTCGAGGTGAATGGTGAAGGGGAGATCACAGCTGGCGATATAGAGTGCCCCCCTCAAGTGGAAATCGTCAATCCTGATCTGCATTTGTTAACGGCCGATTCCAGTGAAGCTGAATTAGATATGGAATTGGTTGTAGAGCGCGGGAAAGGTTACTCGCCTGCGGAGGAGCGGGGAAAGCTTCCCATCGGGGAGATTCCTGTGGACGCTGTGTTCAGTCCCATTCGCAAAGCCAACTTTGTGGTGGAGCGGGCTCGTGTTGGGCAGATGACCAACTTCGACCGGTTGATCATGGAGATATGGACTGACGGCACCATCGAGCCTGAGGAGGCCCTGAGCAGCGCGGCCCAAATTCTGGTCGAGCATTTATCCTTGCTGGTTGGCGTTAGCGAAATGCCGCCAAAAGAGGAAGAGGAAGAGGCTGTGGAGGGTCTTATCCCCAGTCGCATCTACGAGATGCCCATAGAGGAGTTGGAGTTGTCTGTCCGTGCCTACAATTGCCTGAAGCGAGCGGGAATCACGAAAGTGGGGGAGGTACTGGAGAAGATGACAGGGGGCGACGATGAGATACTTGCCATCCGAAATTTTGGTAAGAAGTCGTTGGCGGAGTTGAAGGAAAGGATGCGGGACAAGGGTTTCTGGCCTATCGAGGGTAAAGCGACCGCTGAGGAGATGGCTGAAGCAGCCTATGCTGGTGGGTCTTGACAGGGAGTGGTCAATTTAGTTTGCATATCGGAAGGTATCTGTGATGAGACATCGTGTAGCAGGTCGCCGTCTGGGGCGTTCCAGCGGCCACCGGCGAGCACTGCGTAGAAATCTGATAACCGAATTGTTTCGGTACGAACGGATAAAGACGACCGAGGCTAAAGCTAAAGCCATCCGGTCTGACATCGAGAAACTTATCACTCTGGCTAAGCGTGGTTTGCAAGACGATAGCTATACCCTGCACGCCCGGCGTCAAGCTGTGGCAGCTTTGAACGATCCGGCAATAGCCAAAAAGCTCTTCGATGAACTGGCCCCTCGTTATGAGGAGAGAGAAGGTGGCTATACCCGCCTCCACAAACTGGGACGGCGACAGGGTGATGGAGCACCGCTGGTCGTCTTGGAGTTGGTGGAGTAGAATGGTCGGTGAGGTCCAAAGTCCAAAGAGGGAGAGATTTCGGACGGCGTGTTATGGCCGTCATCGAGTATGACGGCACTGATTACCTTGGCTTCCAATTGCAAGCTGAAGGGCAAACCATTCAGGGCGAAGTAGAGCGAGCGCTGGCGGAAGTTACCCGCAGAGAAACGAGGGTCGTCGGCGCCGGGCGGACAGACGCTGGTGTTCATGCGGTGGGGCAGGTTATCAGTTTCGTTCCTCAATGGAAGCACTCTCTGCCTGAACTACAGAGAGCCGTGAACGCTCTACTGCCTGAGGATATTGCCGTGCATCAGATGGCGTGGGTAGCCGATGATTTCCACCCCCGCTTTAGTGCTGTGAGCCGCGAATATCGCTATACTATATTGAACCAACTGCTTCGTTCGCCTCTAGCCCGGCGGTTCGCTTATCATTATCTCAAGCCTCTGGATGTGGAAGCCATGGCCAGGACGGTGAAATGCCTGGTGGGGTCTCACGATTTCGGCTCATTTGGACGCCCTCCCCAGGGAGAAAACACGGTGCGCCAGGTCTACCGGGCTGAGTGCACCAGACAGGATCAGTTCATTTATTTTGACATCGTGGCCAATGCTTTCCTCTATCGTATGGTGAGAAATATTGTGGGCGCGCTTTTGTTGGTGGGAATAGGAGAACTTTCTCCAAAGGGGTTTGAGGAAATTTTGCAAGCCAGGGATAGAAGGAGAGCCGGCCCTCCGGCTCCGGCGCACGGTTTGTGTTTGATGAGGGTGAACTACTAGCTCACTTGTACCGCAACAGTGGTAATCGCTATCGCTCGCTAGTGGATGTGTAATGCTCAGCATAGAAGGAGTTTCATTGGTGTGAAGACATACACAGTGAGAAAAGGTGACATTAAACGGGAGTGGTATGTGGTGGATGCGCAGGGTAAGACCTTGGGCCGCCTCGCTTCTGAAATCGCCAAGATTTTGCGAGGAAAACGTAAGCCCATCTATGTGCCCCATTTGGATTGCGGGGACTATGTCATTGTGGTGAATGCTGAAAAGGTGCGGGTCACAGGCAGAAAGCTGGATCAGAAATTCTACTATCGTCACTCAGGCTATCCAGGCGGGCTCAAGAGCATTAGCTTGCGGGACCAACTTCAGAAGCATCCCACCAGAGTTCTGGAGGCAGCGGTACGGGGTATGCTACCCAAGAATCGGTTGGGGCGGGCCATGATAAAGAAGTTGAAAGTATATGCTGGTGGCTCACATCCTCATCAGGCCCAGCAGCCTAAGGTATTGGAGCTGTAGGAGGCGAGGAAATGGCTGAAGAGTCAGTTAGTTATTATCAGGGGACAGGGCGGCGCAAGTCGGCTACGGCTCGAGTGCGGCTTTATCCTGGCGATGGTACCATCATCGTCAACGATAAGCAAGTGGAGGAGTACTTCAGCCGCAAGCGTGACGTATCACACCTGACCGAGCCCTTGAGAGCTACGGCCACTCAGGATAGCTTCAATGTAACGGTCAAGGTTGAAGGTGGAGGTATCTCCGGCCAGGCGGGGGCTGTGCGCCATGGTATCGCCCGGGCCTTGCTGGAAGCTAATCCCGATCTACGGCCTACGCTTCGTAAAGGTGGCTTCTTAACCCGTGATCCACGGGCTAAAGAGCGTAAGAAGCCGGGTCTCAAACGCGCTCGCAAAGCCCCTCAGTATACAAAGCGTTGATTCTACTCTCTAAACGTGACTTGGCCCCCTTCGCGCATTGACGGAGGGGGCTATTTCTTTGCTTTCTGCTTTGCGTCCAACAGACGCATTGGATAGTGGTTCACAGGTTTACAGTAATGACTTGGTTACGATGGACTCAAGACAGAGGCGAGTTTCTGGATAGCGGTGGCCATGGCCGACGTGGGTTGGCTCAACACTAGAGGTGTGCCACTGTTGATGGCTTGTGTGAGCAGTTCAGGCTCGTGAGGGATCACGGCTTTGATAGGCCGTTTCAGGGCGTTCTGAATTGTTCCCAAGGACAGTCCACCTTTGGCAAAGGTGTGGTTTACAATTGGTACAATTGCTTCTTCCGAAAGCCCTAGCGAGCGGAAAGCTTGTAGGGCGACAATCGCCGCCTGAACGGAGGCTGCTTCTGGGACAAGGACCAGTATGATTTGATCGGAGTGAATCAGGGCGGCCAGAGTCATGTCATCAAGGGAAGAGAGGGTGTCAACCATGATATAATTGAAACCGCTCTTGAGAACCGATAGAACACGCTCCACAGTCTTGGCGGAGATCGGGGCCGCCCTGGCCAGTGATAGGACGACAGGCAAGACCTTGACCCCTGATGAGTGGGCGATCATGCATTTTTCGAGCGAGCCCAGGCTAATGGTGGGGTCTTCCCTTGATAACTCGGCCAAAGAGAGTTTGGGTCTCACGTTAAGCATGAGGGGCGCACTGCTTGACAAAAAGCACAAATCGAGTAAGGCCACTTTTTGATTCGGCTGTCTGGCCAATGCCACAGCCAGGTTGATGGCCAAGGAACTCACCCCTACCCCTCCACGCAAGCTGAAGAGCGTTATGGCTCGCCCCAGTGTCACCTTAGCACCAGGCACTGGCGCCCGCTTGGCCAGCAAGTCTTTCACTTTGCTCACCAGTTCATCTGGGGTAGCCGTCTTGGTCAAAAACTCGTTGGCCCCCGCTTCCAAGGCAGTCTGTCTGTCAATCTCCTGAATTCTGGCTGTGAAGACTAATATGGGGGTGTCTACGGTACGCTCGTTTTGGCGCAGGCGGCGACAAATTTCATAGCCATTCATCTGCGGCATCATCAAGTCAATGATGGCCAGATCAGGAGGTTGTTGGAGGGCTTTTTGCAAACCCTCTTCGCCCCGGCTGGCGGTAACCACTTCGTAGTCTGCTTTCATCAAAGCGAATTCTATTAGCCTTAAGGCGTGGCTATCGTCGTCAATAACCAGGATTCTAGCCATTTCACCTCATTCTTCCTAACCTGATGGTCAGGCTCATTATGCAGAAGGGGCCTCACTGATACAAAAAAGCTCTATGCGGGATTTGTTCACCAGCACCGTACCTCCCGTAAAAGTGATGTCTGGAAAGAAGCAGGGTGAAGCCACGGGATTGCTGATGGAAATAAAAGTCTCTGTGCCTTTGACCAGGAGGGTGTGCAAGTCGAGCTTGCCGATGACTTGCAATTTGCCTCTGATTTCAAAGGAGGGCACCGTCAGGAATACATCGTACAGTTGCTTGGCGAAATATCCGTATGTGTGGCGTTCGGACGTCTCCTTTTCGGTAGCCAGTATAACGAAAGTAACGCCATCCTTTCTTAGAGATGCCAGTTTGTAACTGGCGACTATCTCGCTTGGCTTATGGAGGCGTGAGACAAAGGTATCGTACAGTTCCAGGTAAGATGTGAGCCGGTCGTTCAGGTGGTCGGCCAGACTCCGCTTGCGCGTATCCGCTCTGGCCGATATGCGGTAAGTGTGGGTGAAGAAATCGGCTGCTACAAATCCCCTTCCGTAAATGTCCATTTACTCTCCCCTCTGATCTCCCGCTCTATGTTTCGCGATTCGGTCCGGCTGGCATTGAGTGCTGGTCGTAGTGTAACACTTGGCCAGCTTAGCTTAGCTTTTCAAATAGCCTTCTGCCTTCTCGAAAGCTCCGGACAGCGATTAACCAGTGCCAGCTTCTTGCACGATTTTGACGCTGGAGCTGGTTCCAATGCGGGTAGCTCCAGCCTCAATCATCTCCCTAGCCGTCTCCAGAGTGCGTATCCCTCCGGCAGCCTTGATGCCCATGCTCGGACCTACCACCCGCCTCATGAGGGCCACATCCTCCACAGTGGCTCCACCGGGCCCGAATCCTGTAGAAGTCTTGACATAATCAGTACCAGCTTTCTTGGCCAATTGGCAGGCCGTGACCTTTTCTTCTTCGGTCAGCAGGGCAGCCTCGATGATCACTTTGCAGATGGCTCCGTTGTCGTGGCAGGTGCGCGTAACTGCGGCGATGTCTTGTTCCACCAGTTCATAGTCTTTGGACTTGAGGGCCCCGATGTTGATCACCATATCAATCTCAGTAGCGCCGTGGTTGATGGCTTGCTGAGCCTCGTAGGCCTTCACTTCGGACAAGGTGGCTCCTAGAGGGAAACCGATCACGGTGCATACTGCTACCGGGGAGCTTTTTAGGAGTCTGGTTGCCAACTTGACGTTGGTGGGGTTGACACAAACGGCGGCGAAGCCGTATTCCCTGGCTTCCTCGCAGAGGTGAGCGATCTGATCCTGGGTGGCTTCGGGCTTGAGCAAAGTGTGGTCAATCAAGCTGGCTATTGGTCGCTTTGCTGTCGTCTTGTCTGATTGCATAGGAGTTCCTCGGGTAATATCCAAAGTGCTCAGGCGAAAGCTAATTGTTCCGTCAGGGGCTCGGAACGAAGCCGTTGAAACGCCGAGAGTGCCGTTTCAAGGCTTTGCCGCAAAGGAATAATGTGGTATGACCATCCAATATTGGGGTGGCCAATAAGAGATCCAGGCTTTGCCAATGATGTTTTCACGGGGCAGCATCCACCCGCTGTGGGAATCACTGGAGTAGGGGCGGTTGTCTCCCAGGACGAAGTATTCATCTGGGCTGATGGTCACCGGGCCCCAGGAGTATGTGCCAGTCTTGGGTGAGTAAGGCTCTTCCAGCAATTGGCCGTTGATGAAAACCAGCCCCTGTTTGATCTCCAGACTCTCGCCAGGGAGCCCGATGATCCGCTTGATAAACTGACGGTTTGGGTCTCGGGGGAAGTCAAAGACAATGACGTCACCACGCTGAGGAGGGTGGAGCCAATAGGTGACTTTGCTGATAATCAAGTATTGGCCATCGTGCATGTTCGGCTCCATGCTGGCTCCCTCGATGCGAAAGTTCTGGATAAAGGCGCGAATCAAAAAGAAGATGAGCAGGGTGAGGACCACTGTTTCGATGGTCTCACGCAGGAGGGATTTGAGACCTTGCCATCTGCTGACAGAATCATCTGTTGTTTTCTCTATTTCCTGGAGTTGGGGGAGTTTGTCGAGGCTGGCCAAATCGTTTTGTCCTCCTTGTTTAGATTGAGTTCGTGGCTAAATTATAATACATCTCGCATTGTAAAGCAAGCCCTCCGATTCCCAAGCTCGCTGGCCTGAGCCAGGCCAGTCGGGCTTTCGCAGCGGTAGCGTCAACTCAATCTGATTGACAGTTCAACTCAACAGCACTTCTCCGAAGCGGTGTGTCTTCTGTGCAAGGGCGCACCGCTTTGACTTGCAAGGGAGATTCCTCCTATACTAAAGGCTCCATTCTTGCCAAGACAGCCAGACTGGGGTATAATTGATCTCAGGAACCCAACAAAGGGCAGGGCCACAATCCTGCCCTCTTCTGTGCTTATCATCCATCCACACAAGCGAGGCAGAGACAGGCGAATGAAAAGACTATGGGCCCCCTGGCGCATGAAGTACATCCTCAGGAACAAGACGAAGGGCTGCGTCCTCTGTGATAAGGTCGCCGAGGATGATGACAAGAAGAACCATATCCTCCACCGTGGCCGCACCTGCTACGTGATGCTCAACCTCTACCCCTACAACAACGGCCACCTCATGGTGGCCCCCTACCAACACGTGCCCAGCCTGGAGATGCTGGAGGAAGAGACCATGACCGAGATGATGCTCCTGGTCAGCAAGTGCCTCGTCGCCCTCCGCCAGTGCATGAACCCCCAGGGTTTTAACCTGGGGGCGAACATCGGCAAAGCCGCCGGAGCCGGCGTCTACGACCACGTCCACATTCACATTGTGCCCCGCTGGGAGGGCGATACCAACTTTATGCCCATCTTTGCCGAGACGCGCGTCATCCCCGAACTACTTGACGATACCTATGAAAAGTTGAAAGCGCATCTGTGTAGATGAGCAAAAAAGGGGTCAACGCGGATTCGAGGGGTAAACCTGAGAAGAGTTCCGCACCATTTGCGACAAGATCCATGATAAGACCCGGGCGGAGCGTTTCCTGCGGGCCTGGAAGTGGAAAGCGGTGGCCATGGGCAGTCGCTATTTGATCCGGTTTGTCAAGACATTGCGTAACTGGTGGCATGAGTTCCTCAACCCGCGCTCTCCACCCCTCCGCTTTTCCGCGTTCAATTCTTCTTGTCTGTTGTGCTC
>Ga0315310_10001194_pt1 | contig 16354 bp, 18 predicted proteins | sample TDP5_MG_FD_203630 | JGI IMG/M metagenome (GOLD analysis project Ga0315310, IMG submission 203630) | Freshwater sediment microbial communities from Lake Towuti, South Sulawesi, Indonesia - TDP5 | ecosystem: Environmental > Aquatic > Freshwater > Lake > Sediment | place: Indonesia: South Sulawesi... | reverse complement strand
CACGACACTGAGCATCCTTATCAGCTCGGTGGTTCTGGCTACCCCGTCTCTTTCTTGGAGTCTGTAGATGGATTCCAGAAACTCCTCAGTCTGGCTCGTCATCTCCGTCGTCAAGGAACGATTCCTTCTCCGTTGCGATGTACGATGCATCGTACATTTATAACAGTTGCGGTCCAATCTTCACGGTAGGAAAGCCCATCCCATCCTCAACCAGGGCTCGCCAGTAGCAAAATCTAAAAACAGTCTGGAGAGATAATCTTCAGAGGATAGGCGTTGTGAGGGTTGGGTTTCATGTCTCGATCTACGGAGGCGTCGACAAGTCTGTAGATCGGGCACTTGGGTTGGGCTGCAATACGTTCCAGATCTTCACAAGAAACCCCAGAGGCTGGAAGGTGAAGGCGCTTAGCGACAAGGAGGCAACAGCCTTCGCCAAGAAGGTGAACAGCTCTGACCTGAAGCCAGTCTTCGCGCACATGCCCTACCTTTCAAACTTGGCGTCGCCAAGAGGAGATGTGTACTCTAAGTCTGTCGAAGCCCTGAAGGTCGATCTGAGAAGATGCGGGAAGCTTGAGATCCCGTTCCTAGTAACCCATCTAGGTAGCCATCTGGGAAGCGGGAAGCAAGCGGGCTTTGAAAGGATTGCTCGAGCTATCGATGGTGCCTTCAGTGTTGAGAACAAGGATGTCATGTTGCTTCTTGAGAATACAGCTGGAACAAAGAATAGCATGGGCGGCTCTTTCGAAGATATCAAGCAAATAATCGATTACTTGGAACATCCTAAGAAGGTCGGAGTCTGCTTCGACACTTCACATGCCTTCTCTGCAGGCTATGACCTCAGAACTGAATCCGCTGCCAATGAAACAGTTAGGAAGTTCGATGAAGTCATCGGGTTTGAGAAACTGAAGCTAGTTCATCTGAATGATTCGGTTGGCGGTTTAGGCTCTCGTATAGACCGCCACGAACACATCGGACTCGGAAAAATACGCGAACGAGGCTTCAGAAGCATTCTGCGAAGCAAGCTAGGTCAGCTCCCCCTCATACTTGAGACGCCAAAGGACCCTAGAAGAAGCGACACACAGAACCTTTCGAAGGTAAAGGAAATAGCAAACCCCATCCCAGACCGTTAGACAGAGCACAGGCAGACGGTGGAACCTTTAAAGCCACGTGCCACATAACCATCTAACTGGTGTGCAGGTTGGTTCTGCCGGTTAAGGTCTTCGAGATCAAGGAAGAAGCTGACACCGTATTCTTGGTTCAGAAGCTCAAGAGCTTCCGCGAAGATGAGCCATTTCAAGCGGAATCAGGCGAAACAGTTGACTTAGTCACAGAAATCTTAGACCTGAAGATCGAAGATGATTCGGTATCGGGGACTTTCAGCAAGGACTATATGGGAACCCGCCTGTTCCGTCGGGAGACCGTTGAAACCCCCGTGACTGAGGAGGCTCCCTTCTGGATCAAAAAGGCTAGGGATAGGACTTTTCTGATTGTGCTCGCGCCTTCCACCGCCCGCGGGGTCAAAAAGCTGTTGTCTGGTACCGTAGCGAATAGACTGAGCCGCGTTCTCTTCATCAAGCCAGGTGTGATTGTTGAGACAAGGATCTCGAATGAGACGCTCAGAGAGCTTCACGAGTCGAACCCCGCCGCGACGAAGCTTATCTGGTTCGACGATGTCGATATACCTGGAGTCGAAAAGCTCTGCCTAGCGGGGCCAGACATAGTTGACACCGAGCTTTACCATGAGTACCTCAAACACGGGAAAATCTGGTACGTCGTCTTCGAGGTTCAGAAACGCGGCATCGTCGTCGGTATCACCCGAAACTTCGTCGTAACCCTCTTCAGCAGAAGCACCATTAACGAATTCATAAACTACATCCTAGAAGACCTAGTAACGCTTGTCGAATAGGCAGTTCGAAGAAAAGGGCCAGGGTCAGGCGTCGCCAAAGATCACTTTCTCGGCCATTCCTCTTCTAGTTTGCCGCTGAAGCACGTTTCCTCGCCTAAGTGGCACGCTGGCCCCAATGGCTTTACCAAGAACAAGATAGCGTCTTGGTCGCAGTCGACCAGGATTTCCTTGACTTCTTGGATGCTTCCTGAGGTTTCGCCTTTCTTCATGACCTTGCCGAGGGAACGCCTATAGTAATGCGCGTAACCCGTCTCAATGGTCCTTTCCAAAGCTTCATGGTTCACGTAAGCCAAGGTTAGCGCCTTCAAGGATTCGTGGTCTTGGACGATAACAGGGATTAAACCGCCGCCCTTGCTGAAGTTTAATTCGTCGATGTTCAGGAGCTTCTTGGTCCTCAAAGTCGTACTGGCACTCCCCTCTCGGCAAGGAACCGTTTCACAAAGGGAACTGGGTACTTGCTGTAGTGGAAGACTGAAGCTGCCAGAGCCGCATCTGCTTTACCGATTGTGAAAGCTTCGAGGAAGTGTTCAGGCTTCCCAGCACCTCCGCTCGAGATTAACGGAATGTTGACTCTTTCAGCTATGGCACGATTAAGTTCAAGGTCATATCCGTCTTCAGTCCCATCCCTGTCCATCGACGTAACAAGGAGCTCTCCCGCACCCAATTGTTCAACCTCTCTGGCCCATTCCAGAGCATCGATTCCTTCAGGCTTCCGACCGCCGTAAGTGTAGACTTCAAACCAACATGAACCATCAACCGATTCAACCGTGATTCTGTCCTTGCGAGTCTCGTACCTCCTCTTGGCATCGATTGCTACGACTATACATTGCCTTCCGAAAGTCTCAGCGAGCTCTCGAACCAAAGGCGGGTTCTCAACAGCAGCCGTGTTGATTGAGACCTTGTCTGCGCCGTTGCACAGGACTGAGCGGGCGTCTTCAACGCTTCTGATTCCTCCCCCGACTGTGAACGGGATGTTCAGCTCAGCCGCCACAGACTTCACGACATCAATCAGTATGTCCCTTTTCTCGGGTGAGGCCGTTATGTCCAGGAAGACAAGTTCGTCTGCGCCTTCGTCGCTGTACCTTTTGCCGAGTTCAACCGGGCTCCCCGCGTCCCTAAGATTCACGAAGTTGATCCCCTTGACAACTCTGCCGCGATCAACATCGAGACAGGGGATAATTCTTTTTGCCAAAACCATGTTGCCATCTTCCGCTTTCCTTATTCCTCTCCAACGCTTCTTAAGGCTTTACCTAGACTGAAAACACCATCATATAGGGCTTTCCCAACAACAACGCCTCTAACGCCTAAACGCTTCAGGGCGACAAGGTCGTCCAGACCTCCTACGCCGCCCGCCGAAATCACGCTTACACCTCTCTCGCACAACCTACCTAACGTGGCAAGGTCTGGACCGGACAACATTCCATCATGTTCCACTGAGGTCACGAAGAAGAACTTGACTCCCAGCTTTTGAAACTTCTCAAAAGCTTCATCTACAGTAATGCCTGAAGAGGCCCTCCAGCCGCGAACCATGACTATGCCACCAAGATTGTCTAAGGCAACGATGACACGAGCATCGCTGAACTCATTGAGGAGAGCCTTCACGGCTGATGGATCTTCAAAACCAAGCGAACCCAAGATCACTCTACCAACGCCTTTGTTGAGCAGTGCACGTGCTGCGCTTAGGCTTCGGATTCCCCCACCTACCTGAGCTGAAATAGTGAGGGCTTCAACGATTTCTTCGATCACTTTCATGTTGCTTCCCTGTCCCAGAGCGGCATCCAAGTCTACAATATGGACGATCTGTGCGCCTTCAGCTTCCCATCTCTTCGCAAGTGTCAGAGGATCGCCTAGATGTGCGTATGAAACCGCTGACTTGGGATCCCCCTTGGGAAGCCTGACCACTTTGCCATTCATTATGTCGACGGCGGGGATCACATCCATGCCAGTCGCCCTCTCCTATCTTTTGATGATGGCTACAAGGTTCGCAAGCACGCGTTGGCCCAGTTTTCCTGACTTCTCAGGATGAAACTGCGTGCCATAAATGTTGTCTTGCGCAACAACTGAAGGAAAGCTCAGGCCATAGTCAGTTTTTGCTATGACAATATCGCTTTCCGAAGGCGTACCGTAGTAGCTGTGCACAAAATAGAAGTAGTCCTTCTCGTTGACTCCTTCTAAGAAACTGCTAGGCTTGGAGATTCGAAGTGTATTCCATCCCATATGTGGAGTCTTCACTTGTCTAGGCAGCCTCACGACCTGCCCCTTGAGCAAGCCTAGACCTATCCCTGCGCTTTCCTCGCTCTTCTCGAATAGGAGCTGCATACCTAAACATACGCCAAAGAGTAGAACTCCGTTTCCAACCGGGCCAAGTATGTTTTGCCTAAAGGCCATTAGATTCTGTGATCCCGCCTTGAAGTTGCCAACTCCAGGAAGAACTACGGCATCAACGTCTCTTACTCTCTGCGAAGCCGAAACGATATCGACATCTACCCCAACCTTCCGTAGGCTGCAACTGATGCTGAAGAGGTTGCCAATGCCATAGTCGATCACGGCTGCCTTTGGGATTCTAGATGACCCCCTTGGAACTTGGAACTCCGCTCCTTTTAGGATCAATTGAAGCGGCTTGCCTAAGCGATAACGCCAACGCTTTAAAGGCTGCCTCAGCCTTGTGGTGGTCATTCGTTCCGTACTGAACCCAGATGTGCACATTTGCCCGCAACGCCATAGCAAGGGTTTCCAGAAAGTGCTGAATATTTTCGCAAGGAGTGTCCTCAATTTTCTTGCCTCTGAGCTTCAAGTCTGCCACCACGTAAGGCCTTCTCGCAAGATCGATGGCAGCAAAAGCCAAGGAGCAGTTCATGGGCACCATTGCATACCCAAACCTTGCTATGCCCTTGGCGTCACCCAAAGCCTTTGACAGTGCCTCACCAAGGCAGATTGCCACATCTTCGAGCATGTGATGAGCCAAGTCGCCTGTGGCCTTCACAGTGATGTCGATCAGGCTGTGTGTTGCCAAAGACCTAAGCATGTGATCAAGAAACTCGACGCCAGTTTTCACTTCCGCCAAACCTTGACCGTCTAGGTTGACCTTTGCGTAGATGTCTGTCTCACTCGTTCTTCTAGTGACTTCGCCTTCTCTCACCTTTTCTCTCTCCTTAATGCCTCCAACACAGAAGGTAGCTCGTTGACTGAAGGTATAACCATGTCGCAACCCGCCTCAAGAAAACTGCACAGAACCGACTGTTCAAGACCAGTGTAATGGTAGACGCCGACGAACAAGAAATGGTTGGCAACCTTCGCAGCTTCACGCGCCATTATAGCATCCTCCATGGAATCTCCAACATACAAGACGAAATCGAAGGGGTCAAAGGCTTCAACGGCCTTAAGAAGCGAGAAAGGATGCGGCTTCTTCAGACTAACATATCGTCCCTCCTTGTTTGACCTCTCACGTTCAGCCCTTTCCATAGTATCAAGAAAGACTAGGGCCTCAGACCTGAACTTGCCCAGAAGGTCTCCCATAACATGCTTTGCTGGTTGAGGTCTACTGCCGGAAGCGATGCCTAGGTTGTGCTTTCCAAAGATGGACGCCAACCAACCCAGGGTCTCGCGCTGGACAATGACTTTTTCGTTCTCGACCATACCGAGGTCTTTGCAGAACCTTGGCTCGATTCCGTACATCTCTCGAAACAGTCCTGAACCACAGAAGAACTCTTCGAAGACCGTGGGGATGACACTTCTGCCCACCTCCGAAGAATGGTAAAGAAAGCGTTTCAATGCTTTGTAGTAGTCCGCAAAGTCTTCAGACCATCCAGAGGCCGTCAGTAGGTTCCTATCAACGGATGCCGCGCCCGTCGCATCGAGAAGGCTTGCGAACCCCTTCAGTCTTTCAGCTAGTCCTTCGAAGACGCCCTCACCGGAACCAAACGACTTGAGCTCTTCCTTGGCTGTCTGCGTTACCTCAAAGAAACGTTCGAAAGCACACTGTCGTCGCCCCGTTCTTTCTAGGAGTCGCTTGAGTTTGCCTCTGAGTTTTTCCGTTAAGCCGGACAGGACAAACATGAGGACTCCGTAGACTGTGTCCCAGTCATTATTGAAGCCCCCCGTCTTTCGGAAGAGAAATATGATCTCGTCAGAGACCAGGTCCACGGGGAAGGGGTATCCGGTTAACCCTTCGAGCACGAATGCAACTACCTTCGAAATGGCCTTGTTGTAGGAGTCTCTTATATCAAGGAGCACTCCGTCACAGTCAAAAACCGCGGCACAGACTCTTCTTAGCTGCCACAGCCTGTCCCTTCTTATATAGGCTTTGTTTCCTTCGAAGTTCAGCACAACATATCCTTCAGGCAACATCAATTAGCGCCCCTTTCAGTGCTGCTGAAAACTTTGCCATCATTGGACGCGGCGCTACAGTAACTCTTAGACAGTTGTCCAAGTGAAGGACTGTGCCTAGGTTCCGCACGATCACTCCCTTCTCCAACAAAGCCTTGTAGACTTCATCTGAGTTTCTCTCAAGTTGGACGAGCACGAAGTTGGTCTCTGACTTGAAAGCGTGGACCCCGATGAGCATGTTCAGTCGTTCCGTGAGTCTGTTCCGCTCAGACTTCATTTCCCGAATGGACTTCTCTATAGTTCCGATCTTGTCCAAGAGTTTCAGAGCCACTTTCACAGCGGTGATCGTGACCGTGTAAGGCATTTGATACCTTTCATCTATGACCTTCGTGAGTTCAGGATTCGCTATCGCGCAGCCCAGCCGCAAACCAGCCAATCCAAAGACTTTGGAAAAGGTTCTGAAGATGATGAGGTTCCCGACGTCATTCACGAGGTCTACTAGGGAGCCGTTCGAGAAATCGACATAGGCCTCATCAACGGCTACTAGCCCGTCGAACTGGTCTGCCAAGAGCTCAATGTCTCCGCGACTGAACTGGTTCGCCGTTGGGTTGTTGGGGGAGCATATGAAAAGCAGCTTCGTTTTCGGCGTGACTGATCCCAAAATCCTTTCGGTGTCAAGCGAAAAATCCCCTCTTAGTGGAACTGACCTGTAGAGGGCTCGTTGAATCCTTACGCAACGTTCGTAAATGGAAAAGGTTGGAGCGATCGAAAGAGCTTCGTCGCCAGGTTCCAGAACCATTCTTGTCACAAGATCGATTAGCTGGTCGCTTCCTGTGCCAATCACAATATGCTCCGGCGAGACGTTGACATATCGAACGAGCGCTTCCTTGAGCTCTCCTAACTCGTCTCGAGGATAGATCCTGGGATCAACCTCTTTCGCGACTTCCCTCAATGCGCTTCTGAGAAAGTCGAGTGGGACAAAGAAGTTCTCGTTCGAGTTAAGCTTCAAGATCTCGGAAGGTTCCTTGCCCAACTTGCGTGCCAGACCTTCGATGGTCTCGCCCATGTCGTAAGTCCCCAAGCTCTGTGACTCTGCTAAGACTTCCCTGAGCACAGTTTTCCTCCTTTCAGGCATCTTCCAACCTTCCTTTCACAGCCAGACAGTGATTTATCAAGCCCTCGCTCTCGGCTAGGACTCTTATGTGAGTCCCTGCTTTTTCGAGGCCTTCCTTTGAACACTCAACAATATTGTACCGCTTGATGAAATCGAGGACAGAAAGGCCTGAGTAGACTTGGCTGAAGCCTTTTGTAGGTAGAATGTGAACCGTTCCTAGACAGTAGTCGCTTGCAGAGACGGGACTGTGTCTGCCAACCAACACAAGACCTGCGGATGTGATTCTCTCGGCGACACGCCAAGCATCTCGCACCATCACTTCGACGTGTTCAGGCGCAAAATCGTTCACAAACCCAATAGCCTCCTCAAGGTCTTTGGCCAAAAGAACTAACCCGTTCTCTGACAGATTCGGAACAACTATTTCCCTATTCGGCAGAGACGAAGCCATCCGCTCCAGTTCGCTGGCAACGGCTTGCCCTAGCCTCCTAGAAGGCGTTATCAGAACCGAGACACCGTCCATATGCTCGGCTTGCGAAATCATGTCAAGTGCAACAGCTCTGACTTGGGCTGATCGATCAGCAAGGATGACTATCTCACTTGGGCCGGCAGGGATATCAATGGGGACGTCGTGTGAAACAAGCATTTTTGCAGCCAAGACATACTTGTTGCCAGGACCGAATAGCTTGTCTGCGGGTTGGATGGTCTCGGTTCCGTAAGCCAAAGCCGCGATCGCCTGAACTCCGCCGACTCTGTAGATTTCGTCTACCCCGCAAACGTCTGCGGCCACAAGGATCAGCGGGTTGATCTCGCCCTCTTCTCTGGGTGGCGAGCACACAACGACCTGCTGCACTCCGGCAACTTTGGCTGGCACGATTGTCATGACGAGACTGCTAGGGTAAGCCGCTCGGCCCCCTGGAACGTAACAACCGACTCGTCTGAGCGGCGCGGCACAGCTTCGAATCTTGACACCTTCAAATCTGTACTCGAAATCGCTTCGTTTCAAAAGATTCTTCTGGAATTTTGCCACGCGGTCCTTCGCATATTTGATCGCGGCTATCTGCTCCTCACCGACTTTTCTGTAAGCGTTGTCGACGTCCTCTGGGCTTACACGTAGACGACTAGGCTGCAAACTCACACCGTCAAGTTTCGCTGTGAAGTCGGCCAACGCAGCGTCGCCTCTTCTTCTGACTTCTTCGATTATGGCCTTCACGTAGTTCTCGAGTTCAGGATCATGCCTTCTGGCTTTTGGCCATCTCTTCTCTAGGACACTTGCGGGCACATCTGAGGTTTTCAGCATTCTGAGGTTCAGTTTGCTGCTCACTTCTCGTCCCCTTCTTCTAGGCTTATCTCGTCAAGCGGAAGGACTTGCCGGGGTTCATAGACGACCAGTCCTTGAGCTAGTCTCCTCAAGGTCGGAAGCAGCTCTAAGAAACGGTCTCTCTCGATGATTGTGTTCACTGAGTACCAGTTCCTGTCTGAAAGCCGCGAGACTGTGGGTCTCTTCAATGCTGGCAGGCTGTTCAGAAGCTCTCGGAGGTTCTTCTTGCTTACGTTCACGAATATGTGAAGCTTCTTTCTCCCGTCAACCACCCCCCTTAGCAACGTTAGGATGTCGAAAACTTTCTCTTGCTTCTCCGGGTCTTTCAGGGCTTGCTTGTTGGCCACCAAGACTGTGGTGGACTCCATCACTGTTTCGATCGGTTTCAGGTCGTTCTGCTCAAGCGTGGCACCCGTCTCGGCAACATCGATTATGGCATCAGCGTTCTCAGGAGGCTTGGCTTCAGTCGCACCGAAAGAAAGGAACAGGGCAACGTCTTGGTTCTCGCCTTTCTTCCACCACGGCGTAATCGTTACTGGGTCCTTGTTCCCGTAGAGTTGCTGGTAGGCCCGGTTCTTTTTGAGGTATTCGGCCGAAAGGTTCAGATATTCCGTGGAGATTCGCAAAGGTCTTCCCTCACTAGCATACGCTTCCAGAAGGTCCGATAGCGAGTTTATTTTCGTCCAAGGCTTCGGCACAGCGATCACAAGCCTGACCCGGGAGTATTCAAGGTCGAGAAGAACCTCAACGTTGGCGCCTGTTTCACGTAGCCAATCGAGTCCAGTGATCCCTAGGTCCTGGAGTCCTTCGCTAACGTAGATCGGGATTTCCTGTGGTCGAAGAACCTTCAGCTCTATCTTCGGGTCATTTAGGGCAGGTCGGTAGGTGTCCTCACCACCTGATATCACGTATCCGGCGCGCTCTAACGTACTGAACGTTCCTTCTGCTAAGTGTCCCTTTGGTACTGCTATCCTAACCTTCTTCATCATACATCACCTTGATTCTGCATAGTTTAGGAAGAAATAATAATGGCACGGCACAAGTGAAACTTAACTCGGAGAAGCCGGTCAGATAGATAAACCGTCTGCGTGGTGTAGAGCTCAACGTAAGGTTGCATGGGCTAGGGATGAACGCGACCGCCTCGTGTGAACTCGATCCCTCACTTCACACCACAAGCAAGAATAGGCGAGCCCTTTTTTATATAAAGCTTTCTATAGGTGCGTCTGTTGCATGTACTTTCTGAGGGCTGTTTTGACGTCCAAGCCTTCGTGGACGATTCCGCATAGGACTTGGATCATCTTTGCGGGTTTCTTATGCTGAAAGACGTTTCTTCCTGTCGCGGCGCCGGCTCCGCCTGCGCGGACCGAGTCGTAGACCATCTGGCAGAAGTCTTGGTCTGTTTCGGTTTTAGGTCCGCCCGCCATGACGACTGGAACTGGGCAGCCCTTGACGACTTCCCTGAAGGTTTCTTCGCTTCCCGTGTAGTTCGTCTTGACTATGTCGGCTCCAAGCTCCGCGCCTATGCGCGCAGCGTGTTTGACAACCTCCATATCGTACTGGTTTATGATCTTCTCGCCTCTGGGGTACACCATTGCAAGCAGAGGCATGCCCCATTCGTCGCAGACTTTGGCCATGTCGCCGAGTAACCTTAGCTGTGCCGGCTCAGTTTTGGAGCCGACGTTAATGTGAATCGAGACGGCGTCGGCGCCCATCTTGATCGCCTCCAACACATCGGCGACCAAAACCTTGTCGTCGGGGTCTGGTCCAAGAACTGAGCTACCGGAAAGATGCATTATCAGGCCTATGTCCTTGCCGTAGCCTCTGTACCCTGCTCTTATAATCCCTTTATGCAACAGAACAGCGTTTGCTCCACCTTCTGCAACCTGGTTTACGATGCTCTTCATGTCTTGAAGCCCTTGGATCGGTCCCAGCGTCAAGCCGTGATCCATCGGGATAATCACGGTTCTTCTGGTATCCCTGCTTACTATTCTGTCCAGTCTTATCCGCTTACCGATCTCTGTCACGATCCCATCACCCTTGCTTTGCATTAGCCAATGATGAATGTGCCTCGTAGAATAAACGAGGACTCGGAATAAAAGATTTAGCCTCAGAAGGACCGAAGACCAGTCTTGATCAGCTAAGGGATGTATTTGTCCCGCACAAAGGTTTATATGCCGAGTGCTCACCAAAATGGGGGACGGAGAGCTTTCAAATGAGCAGCTGCTTCAGGTCAAGGCTTCTCTGTACGATGAGTTTCTTCCGCTACTTCGGTAGCTACTATACCGCATAATAGGCTGGAAGAGACGAGAACCATCAGTTTTCGCTTGTCTTACCTCTTCCTTCTTCGAGGGTTGTGTTATATCTGAAAAGAAACAGAAACGAAAAGTTGCTTGATCGCATTATGGCCAAATTCGGAGGAACCAGTCTAGCTGACGGTCCAAGCTTATGCCGCTCAGCCGACTTGGTAGTCAAGAAAGCCAAACAGGGCACGCAAGTAGCTCTGACAATACCTAACGGTCTACTTGGCAGTCTTCACTCGATCGTCGTAAGGGGCAAGAGAACCATGGCCATGGCCGTACGGAATGACCTGGCCATCATAGGGGTCAAAGGAAGCAGGCTGGAGGAAACACTTGGCGTCATAAATGAGATGACCAAAGCCTTAAACTTGGCTGGCATCAATATCTATGGTGTCTTCACGATCGCGTCTAACGTCTCACTCTTCGTCGATCTCGAAGACAAGGAGAAGACGATTCGCTTGATCGACGAGACCTTGAGGACAGACTTCAATCAAGGCAACATCGGAAGGAGATGAGGTGAGATGAGAGAACTCTGGATAAAGATCGAGCCTTCGCTCTTGGAAAACGAGAAAGCGAAGCTCATCGAGAGTACAGCTGCATTGGCTTCTGCGCACATCGTCGAACCGATCGATATTGAGCGAGCACGAGAGTTGGGCGCAAAGACCGTCGTTTCCAAGTCTGAAGCCGCAGACATTAGGCTATTGACGAACCTGAGGGACTTGGCGAAGGCCAAGAAAGAAGGAAAAAGGGCCTGCGTTCGCTTGAGGGTTAAGACAAAAGGAGACGAGAGGAGATTGATTGCTGCTGCTAGGTCCTCGGCGGACTTCGTCATAGCCGAATGCGCAGATTGGAAGATCATACCATTGGAAAATCTTATCGCGGAGACGCATGGAAAAAGCAAGCTGCTGACGCTTGTGGCAAGTTCTGAAGAGGCGAAAACAGCGCTTGAAACGCTAGAGATTGGTGTTGACGGTGTCGTCGCTGAGCTATCCGACCTGAACGAGATAACGAAGATTCATGAAGAAATAAGTCGATTGACGCCCAGACTGACAGAGATTGAAGGCACAGGAACCGTGATACTCTTACCGGCAACTATCACGCAGACAAGACCTTTGGGTGTTGGCGCACGAGTATGCATCGATACATGCGACGTGATGAAGGAGGGTGAAGGCTTGCTTGTCGGTTGCCAGTCAGTGGGGCTCTTTCTCATCGAGGCAGAGGTTCATGAGACACCTTTCGTTGCTCCCCGTCCCTTCAGAGTCAATGCAGGATCAATTGCTCTCTACGTTCTTGCACCAGACGGGAAGACTAGATATCTCTCAGAACTGAATGCTGGCGAAGGGGTCCTTATCGTGGATCGGCAGGGAAGAACCAGAACCACAAGCGTTTGTCGCGCTAAGATTGAGTGGAGACCACTATTCCTACTTGAGGCGGAGTGTCGCGGGAAAAAGGTGAAGGCGATCCTTCAGAACGCTGAGACGATAAGACTGGTCACTGAGGACGGCAGCAGATCGGTCAAAGATATCAAGGTCGGTGATACCGTTCTGATCCATCTTGAAGAGGGAGGCCGGCATTTCGGAACCCTTGTGAAAGATGAGAAAGTGATTGAAAGGTGAAGCCCCGGGTCTGTGTACCATTGCCAGCAAGCAGCATTTCTGAGCTTGCATCGTTGATCGTGAGAGCTGAACGTGCAGGCGCTGACTTGATCGAGGTCCGCTTGGACTACATGGGCATCGACAATGTGGCCTTGATCGATGAATTCGAGGGGATCATCAAGCAAGCCTCCGTCCCTCTTATCGCCACGAACAGGCAGCACGAGCAAGGAGGTCATGGTCGCCAAAATGAGGAACTTAGAGTTCAAACCTTGATCAGAGCTGCGGAGGCTGGGTTCCAGTACGTCGATCTGGAACTGACCACAGCCGATGTTGAAGTGACAGTACAGAAGGTGAGAGCCTGCGGGGCGAAGCCCATTGTTTCCTTCCACGATCTGGAACACACGCCGTCAGAGCCCGTCATGAAGAAGATTGTTCGGTCTCAGATCGCGCTTGGAGCAGAGATATGCAAACTCGTCACGACGGCCGACGACGTGAAGGACAATTTGAGATGCCTATCTGTCACACGGCAAATGAGCGAGGCTACGAGGGTCGTCTGTTTCGCAATAGGGCCCAAAGGCTTGCTATCGAGAGTGCTCTCACCAATCTTCGGCGCTTACTTCACCTTCGCCTCGCTTAAGGAGGAGTTGGAAACGGCTTCTGGTCAAATCTCGATCGCTGAGCTGAAGGAGCTTTACAGAAGACTTGGTGTTACTGAATGATGACTTCTAGCGCTACTAGGGTCTGTGGGCTGATCGGCGACCCAGTGGAGCATTCCTTAAGTCCCGCTATCCAGAACGCGGCGTTCAAGCATCTTGCTTTGGACTACGTGTACGTCGTCTTCACAGTCAAGCGAGAAGGTCTCGCACATGCAATTCACGGCGTACGCAGCTTAGGTTTCCGCGGGCTCAACGTGACGATGCCACACAAGATTGATGTCATCAGGTATCTTGACGTGCTTGACGAAACAGCGAAGAACGTGGGTTCAGTCAACACAATCCTGAATAAGGACAGAAAGTTGATCGGGTACACAACCGATGGCGTAGGAGCCTTGAACGCCCTAACCCATAGTGGTTTTGACTCTCGTGGCAAGAAGATCGTGGTCCTTGGAGCCGGAGGGGCTTCCCGATCCGTCACCCTCAGCCTAGGGAAGGAGGCCGATGAGCTTGTGATCCTGAACAGAACGGGTGAGAAGGCCGAAAACCTCGTAAAGGACCTGTCCAGCCTATTAGGAAGAGATTCGAATCTGAGAGCTGGAGAACTCAACGGCCGCAACCTCAGAAAGGAACTGGAAGCCGCTGACTTGCTCGTTAACGCGACTTCTGTAGGGATGCGCCCAAAGGAGGCTGAGACCCCTGTCAGCAAGAGCCTCTTACGTTCCGACCTTACCGTGTTCGACCTTGTTTACGAACCTCTCGAAACAAGGCTACTTCGAGAAGCGAGACAGATTGGAGCGAGGACAGTTGACGGCCTATCGATGCTGGTCCATCAAGGTGCGGCTTCGTTCGAGATCTGGACGGCGAAAAAGGGGCCGATCGGAGTCATGACAAAGGCCGCAATGGAAGAGCTGGGAAGAAGACGAACGCACATAGAGGAGGGTTCTTAGCCAAGTGGCTCTCGCGGGAAAGGCTATTGCACGCGGCGCAGTGACAGTCATCAACGCGATCTCCTGCGGGTTCGGAGCAGCCCTAGGCGTAGCCCTAAGAACAGAGGCAAAGGTAGAGTTGACCAATGAGCCAGGACGGATCGAAGGACGAATTCTATCTGACCCTGACGAAAGCACCGTTCTGATCGAGAAAGTTGTCAACCGCGTTCTGAGACAGTTCCGCCTCGAAACCGAGTACGGCGCATACATTGAAACAGCCTCAGACATTCCGATTGCGAGAGGGCTTAAGAGCAGCAGCGCTGCATCCAACGCGGTTGCGCTTGCCACGTTTGCTGCTCTAGGCGAAGATGCAGACGACTTGACCGTGGTGAATCTCGGGGTTGACGGTTCACTAGAAGCTGGGGTAACAATAACCGGAGCCTTCGATGATGCTTGCGCCTCCTATTTCGGAAGCGTCGTCGTCACCGACAATCTTGGCAGGACAATCCTGAAACAGTTTCCATTGGACGAAGTTCTGCAGGTCTTGATTCTCGTGCCCTCCGGGAAATCCTACACAGCCAAGTCCGACGTTGGCAGAATGAGGCTCATAGCTGACGAGGCGAAGGCGCTTCACAGATTGGCGCTTCTAGGTGACTATTGGCAAGCTATGACCCTTAACGGACTCCTTTACTCCACAGTTCTGGGTTATGAACCGAAGATCGCCGTGGATGCCTTAGCAGCGGGGGCACTGGCAGCTGGACTGTCAGGCAAGGGACCGTCGGTGGCCGCGGTTGTGCCTCAAGGCAAAGCTGAGAGTGTCAGAGACGCTTGGGAGAAATACCGCGGCAGCCTAATCGAGACTCGCATTAACACTGAGAAAGCTTGCATACTTCGGTGATCTTCTTGACTGACCTTATCGTTGAGCAAACAGCCAGTCTAAGCGGTGCCGTTCCGGCGCCATCTTCGAAATCCGTGACGCACAGAGTTCTTATTGCAGCCGCGCTTTCAGAAGGGCGTTCAAGGATATACATGCCGTTAATCTGCGACGATACGCTCGCCACAGTGAATGCTTGTCGCCTGATCGGAGCCAAGATGGAGCAAACTGGCAAGGAGACTTTCGAGGTTCTCGGCCAACCAAAGCCTAAAGCCCCCGTGGACATCATCGACTGCAGAGACTCAGGCTCGACAATGCGTTTTCTAACACCAATTTGTGCCTTGGCCGACGGAATCTCTGTACTTGCAGGCGGAGAAAGCCTACGAAAAAGACCCATGGAACCCGTTCTGGAGGCGTTGAGGCAGCTTGGTGTGCGTTGTCACTCTGCAAAGAATGATGGATACCCTCCGATAGTGGTTTCTGGCGGCGGCATAAGGGGTGGTGAGGTATGCATGCGAGGCGACGTTAGCTCTCAGTTCATCTCAGGCCTACTGTTCGCATTGCCTTTGGCTCGAGCTGACTCAGACATTGTCTTGTTGTCTCTCTTGGAGTCAAAGCCATACGTGGATATCACGCTGAATGTCCTAGAAAGATACGGCGTCGAAATCCAAGCTAGGCAAGACTATAGCAGGTTTCACGTGCCTAGCCAGCAAAGATACGATCCTTGCGATCACGTTGTGGAAGGCGACTACTCCGCCGCAGCTTTCCTCTTAGCCGCTGCGGCCGCCACGAACTCTCGTCTAACTGTAGAAAACCTTAGAAGAGATTCACTGCAAGGCGATCGTGTCATCGTCGACTTGCTTGAACGGATGGGAGTTAAGACAAGGACTGAAAAAGACTCTGTTGAAGTGCAGGGACTCAGTTGCCGCCTGAACACGCTGGACATCGATCTTCGAGACAATCCTGACTTGGTTCCTGCTTGCGCGGTTCTGGCGTGTCTCGCCCGTGGCAAGTCTGTCATCCGAGGCACAAGGAGACTGCAATTCAAGGAGTCTGACAGAGTGGCAACTTTGGTCGCTGAGTTGACTAAGATGGGTGCCAACATGAGAGCTCCGGACGACGTCCTCGAAGTGATCGGCGTGGAAAAGCTCAAGGGTGCAGAGCTAGACTCGCACAGGGATCATAGAGTTGGCATGGCCTGCGCAATTGCGGCTTTGATGGCTGAAGGCTCCAGCGTGGTTCACGGCGTTGAATGCATAAATAAGTCCTACCCCGATTTCATTAGGGACTTGGTTGCGATTGGGGGAAGGGTTGTTGAGCGGTAACTCAACTGGCAAAGCATTAG
>Ga0315310_10001193_pt1 | contig 16354 bp, 13 predicted proteins | sample TDP5_MG_FD_203630 | JGI IMG/M metagenome (GOLD analysis project Ga0315310, IMG submission 203630) | Freshwater sediment microbial communities from Lake Towuti, South Sulawesi, Indonesia - TDP5 | ecosystem: Environmental > Aquatic > Freshwater > Lake > Sediment | place: Indonesia: South Sulawesi... | reverse complement strand
GCCCCATCTAGGTCTTGAACTTGTTGATTTAGATAATGTCTCATGCTGCGGCGCACCGGTTCAAAGCCTCAACTTGTTTGCGGCTTTTTATCTGGCTGCACGAAATCTTGCCATCGCAGAACAAACTGGATTAAACGACTTGCTCGTGGCTTGCAACGGCTGTCATCTATCCTTCTTTGAGGTTTCACACGTTTGGAATCAAGATGAGAAACTGCGAGAAAAAATTAACATGTTTTTAAAAGACGAGGACCTGCATTACTCGGGTTCCATTAGGATTTGGCACACAATTGACTTTCTCCACGACAAAATCGGAGAAGAAGCCATAAAGAAGGCTGTGAAGAAGTCACTGGATGGCTTGACATTCGCCACGCACTACGGCTGCCACATACTGCGTCCCAGTTCAGTTGGAACGGTTGACGATCCCGAAGACCCTAAAAAAATGGACGAGTTGATTGAATGGTTAGGTGCAAAGACTCTCTCATACCCCGAGAAACTGGACTGTTGCGGCGCCATGTTAATGTTATCACATCCAGACGCAGCCTTCGCATTTAGTGGATTAAAAATGAAAGCAGTGCAAGAATGTGGAGCTGACGCTTTAGTTGTTTCGTGTTCGTCTTGCCAAAACATGTTCGACGTGAGACAAAAAAGTACAGCAGCCACAACGGGAGCCAAGCTCCACATGCCAGTTTTATACCTAACCCAACTTTTGGGCTTAGCCATGGGAATCAAACAAGAAAAACTTGGACTAAACTTGAACCGTAGTCCAATCGACGAATTTTTGCAGAAAGTTGCGATTGCCCAATAGTCTCCGCAGTAAACGTTTCACAAAAATTTCTTTATCCATCAATTTCCTAACAAATCTTATATGCCCAACGTGCATAAAGCTCCTAACTCCTTCAGAAGGAGGTAAAACAAGTATGGTAGAGTTCGCTTTCACCGAGGAACAACAACTTTTTCGAAAGGCAGTACATGAATGGTGTGAAAAGAAGCTGCCTCTTGAAGTAGTTAGACAAATGGACAAAAGTGGGCAGATGCCGCCAGGTCTAGTCAAAGATATGGCAGACCTTGGCTTGCTCTTAATGACTATCCCTGAAGAACACGGCGGAACCGGAGCTGACTGGGTCACAGCGTGCATCGCCGCCGAAGAGTTGGGCTACGCTGACATAAGCATTGCTATACCAGTATTCTTCCTAGTCCAGTCAAGCTGGGGTTTCGTTGTGGACAGATACGCTACAGAAGAGGTGAGAAACGCTGTTATTCGCCCAGCCACCAAGGGAAACGCCTTCATCGGCATTGCAACCACCGAATCAGGTGGAGGCTCAGACGTCGCCGCCTTCAAAACAGTTGCGAAAAAAGAGGGAAACGAATACGTGATAAACGGTGAAAAAATGTACATAAGCGGCACTGAAGAAGTCCAAAAAATGGGCGGAGGCTTCTTCATTCTAGCCCGAACAGCCCCCGCACCGCCAGAGGCGCCCCACAAGGGAATGACAGGTTTCTACTTACCGATTAACGCGCCCGGTGTAGAAGTGACCAAACGCTTCGATGACGTTGGCAGAATGGGCATATCCACCGGCGGATTTGCCATGAAAAACGTGAAGCTGCCCCAAAGCTACGTGCTGGGCAAAGAAAACCAGGGCTTCTACTTAACCATGGAGGGCTTCGACGGCGCTCGCCTACTCATAGGCGCAACCTGCATCGGTGCAACCCAACGCGCCTTGGAAGTCGGCATGGATTACATTAAACAACGCAAGGCGTTTGGACGCCCAATAGGCAAGTTTGAGGGAATACAGTTTGAACTCGCCGACGACTGGGCAGAACTGGAAGCACTGCGCACCTTGGTCTACCGCACGGCTTGGATGATGGATGAAAAATACAAGCACCAGCGCTTTTCGCCGTTGGAAGTGACAAAATACCTCTCAGCGGTAAAACTGAAGTGCCCACCCTTCGCTATGCATGCGTTTGAACACGCCATGATTTGGATGGGAGCTTACGGATATTCGCAGGAGTGCCCCTTGGACATGGGTTGGAGAGGAGTCATGTCATACTGCATAGGTGCTGAAGGAGCAATCAACATTCAACGCATAATCATAGCCAGAGAACTGCTAGGCAAAGAATACATACCCTACAAATAACTTCTTCCATCTTTCTTTTTCAAAATGTTGTGCCAACATAGACATGGGTTTAAAGGATTAAATATCATTGAGAAAGCTGAAGATTCCGCCAGTTCTCACTCTTTTTGTTTTGGCTCCAACGATAGGTGAACTTCTTTCGGGTTCTTCGCCGCCTACAGAGTTCTTTAATCCAGCAGCTTTTCTTCTTCTTGCTTCGTTGTACGGCAGCGGCGCCATTGTAGTTCGTGAACTAAAAATTCGCTGGAAAAAGGATTTTGAAGCCGTGCTCCTGCTTGGAGCTGCATATGGGATACTTGAGGAAGGATTGATGGTGAAAAGCTTCTTTGACCCAGCCTGGATGGACCTAGGAATTTTGGGAACCTTCGGCAGGTGGTTAGATGTAAACTGGGTTTGGACTGAGATGCTGATTATTTATCATGCTGTTTTTAGCATAACAATTCCAATAGTGCTTGTTGAGCTTGCTTACCTTGAAAGAGAAAATGAACGCTGGATAAGTAATCGTTCGCTTAAAGTTTTCATAGCCTTGCTGGTAGTGGTGACAGCCATAGGATTTTTATTTTTAACGTCCTATGCTCCACCGTTGCCGCATTACTTGCTGACGATACTTGCAATGAGTCTATTCATTTACATCGCATACAAGCTTCCGACAGAAAAAGAAAAGGTAGAGAGTAAAAACGGGAAGTCAAAGTTCCTATATATTGCTGGTTTAGCGGGCACTGCCGCCTTTTTTCTAATCTTTTGGCTTGGCCCTTACCTTTTCAACCATCCAATTATTGTCATGGCATTTGGAATAGCCTTAGTTTTTGGTATGATGAAATTTCTAAACCGCTTCGATTGGAAAAGCCCTAACTCACCACTAAACCGTCTAGCGATTGTTGCTGGCGCACTTTCATTCTTAATAGTTCTAACACCTTTGCAAGAGCTAGATGCTACACGGCAGGATAACCCGGCTGGCATGACTATTGTAGGCTTATTCGCAATATTAGGGCTTCTACTCTTAAAAAGCAAATTGAAAGCACGCAATTAGCCACATCATACACATGACTTTTTCATATCTTTCTGCAGTTAGTTTTAAGTCATGATTGTACCACAATACCAGAAAATAACCCATAATATAGTCCCATATCTTATACCATCTCGCCGCAGAGAGTGTAATGAGAATGGGTAAGCGTGGTTGGCCGGTAATTGTCATCGATATTTTAGAAGTAACTCTAACTCCTTCAAACAAAATGAAGATAATGTACAAGGCAAACTTGAATTTTGAGCGGTTCACCAAGTATTTCTACGATTTGTTGAGGAAGGGTTTCATAGAGGAAATAAACGATTCTAATGGGCGGGCAGTGTACCAAGCTACTGAGCGCGGCAAAACTTTGTTGGAGGTTCTTAAAAGGGCACAAGAGCTCGTTTCTTCCGACGAAGCCTAGATTTTTATGGCTATATCTCTGATTCCATTGTTGACTTGTAAGCCAAGCTCTATTTCACTGTTGCTTTCAGTTTGTGTAAGGTTTAAATTCCCAAACATCCCTTTGAGAATAGATTTTGCCCAGTATGTTTTCAGCTCTTTCTCTAGGAAGCGAGAGCATCAGTTTTCCGATGTGTTTGCAGAAGCTTTTGGTGGGGATGCATCGGCTCCAATCTGCACAATCGTGGAGAATCACGTGATTTGGAATGTCAATGGTAATGTGGTATTCTCGAACCGTCGCCTTGATGTGATTGTCGGTTATTTCTTGGGTGGTCAGCTCGTGGTCTTTGATTTGTTCAGCTCTTTTCATTCTGCCTTTGTCCATGAATTCGGCTAGAAGACTTTCTAATTTCATTTCTTTCAGAGGAACAAAAGCTTTCAGGGTTGGTTTCTTCGGCTCCAGAGGCTTCAAGAAGTCCTGAACGGTTGCTTTTGCTTCAGCCTGTTCTGTGGTTAGGTTGCCGAGCATCTCGATGACTTGGAGGCAGTTTTCGACGGCGTAGCCGTGATAATGGTTGTTGAAATAGGCGTAGACTGCTTCCACCTTCTTGGCTGCTTCTTTGACTTTGGGAATCCATGGCTTCAATTCGTCTGGGCTGTATCGGTAGTTATACCAGGGTCTTGTTCCTCTGCCGTGCCATCTGAAGTAGGCGATTGACGAGGTAATCTTTACTTCAGGTGGCAGTAGTGGTTCGTCGACGATGGTGTATGCAATCCTGTATTGTTCAAGAAGCTGCCAAGTCTCGTCTCTCATCCACGAAAGGTCGCGGAACTCCACCGCAAACTTGATGTTTGCTGGGAGCAGTTTGAAAAAATCCTCGATTAAACTCAAGTCAAAGCTGAAGCGAGGAGGAAGTTGAATTAGCACGCAGCCCAGCTTGCCGTTTAGGGCGAGCGGTTCCATTAGCTCGCAGAATGTTTTGAGGTCGTTTTCGATATCGCCTTCTAGTCCCAGTCTCTTTTCATGTGTGATAAGCTTGGGAAGTTTGGCTGTGAACACGAATTCCGGTGGTGAATATCTCAGCCATCCAAAAACCGTTCCTTTTGTGGGGTAGCGGTAGAATGTTGAGTTGATTTCAGCCGTTCTGAAGACTTTCGAGTATGCGGACAGCATGCTTTTCTCTTTCTTTTTATAGAACGGCCCGATCCAGTCTCGGTAACTCCATCCTGAGGTGCCTAAGAAGATGTTGTTCAACAGTTTCTCACCATGTTTCGATTCCTTTCAGAGCTCGCATGACCTCATCTAAGGTGTTATAGATTTTTTCCGGTAGTTTCTCAAGTATATCGGACGCCCTCACTCTCTCGTCTTGTGTTAGGTCGATTAGCTTCCAGCCTTGGTGCCGAATTAGTTCCTGTTTTTGACTTGGAAATTTTGCGTCTTCCCTCAAGACTTGTTCAAGTGACTTGAGACCTGTGGAACTTGTAGCCATGGGAAATTTGCCCGTTTGTTTGTATGTTTTTAGTCTGGCTGCGTCCTTGTACATTCTGACGAAGTGGAAGCTCACCATGACTTTTCTGTAGGCTTTTGAGGATGCTTTATCATGGATTTTTCCTAGTTCCTGGTCTGTGGGTTGGTAGATGTTGTGGTTGCCTTTCCCGAAAAGTCGAGAATAGAGTGTGTCAGATTTGTAGGCGGGTTCTTCGTCCTTTGAGAGGTCGATGCTATGAATTATGTTGTGGTCTTGCATCACTTTGATGAAATCTGGGCTTAAGGCTTGGTTGGCGCCCCTGACTTCTAAAGCTATTCTGACGCCTTTCGAGCTGACTGAAGCCAAAAACAAATCCAAACGGCTTGCGTTGGGCGCGTTAGGTTTGAACGCTGGAGGGGTCTGCATGTGCAAGATATCTGCTCTTAGGGTCTTGCAGATGGTTGTCATCTTGCCAAAAGCATCATATGCTTCTTCATTTGGATGAAACTGGTGTTTGTGGGTCACAATCTTACTGCATCTGACCGAAAACTCGAAATTCTGCGGAACCTGCCTCCTCCATGATTCCACCGTTTTTAGACCAGGGATTTCGTAAAAGGTCGAGTTCACCTCGACAAAGTCAAAGAGTCCAGAATACGCGACCAAGGATCGAAGACCCGGAACTCGAAAGTATGCCCATCCGCCAGTGCCAATCAGATAGTCAACCAACCCACACATTGCCTCAATTTTTTATCGGCTTGGACACAATAAAATGTTCCTAGCCTCAGGTGTTTACCTAACGGCGACAATAGTTTCACTTCCCTCTCTCTGAAACCAAGCTTTCCCTTCTGGCTAAATGTTTATGAGGCTCATTTTAGCCTTTTTCTCTCCCTTAAGAGGGTTGTGACCGCATTGTTAACCAAGGCTGAGCAAGCGTTATCTTTCGGTCTTCAACGCATTGACCATGCTTTTCCAGGCTTCAAGATTGGTGACTTTGCGGTTCTCCATAGGCATCCCTTCTGTACGACTTTGTCTTTTCTCTTGACTGTTCGCTGCCAACTTCCCAGAGAGGAGGATGGGCTTGGATCCACAGCGATCTACGTGGATGGCGGAAACACCTTTAATCCCTACGCCATCTCAGCCATAGCTCAACAATACAACCTTGACCCACGAACTACATTGCAGAAAATCTTTGTTTCAAGAGCTTTCACTGCCTATCAACTCTCAGCTCTTATTTTCGAGACACTGGAGAACGCATTGAAGCAATACCGGTCGAAGCTTGTCTTGATTTCAGATATAACCAGTCTCTTTTTGGACCGAGATGTTCCAAAGAAGGAGTCGATGGAGATTTTCAACAAAGCCATGATTTACCTTTCCGACCTTGTCACAAGACGCAACATAATAGTCGTAGCCACATGCTTTCCTCGCTGGCATTCCAAAACGCAAGTCTTTCTAGAGTCTGTCTTATTCGGAAGAGCAAACATAGTCGTAAAGGTTAGAGACTCTAAAGGCAAGCTGCAATTTGCTCTTGAGAGCCATCCGCTTCTGAAGCCTTTTACGATTGACGTATTGCCGAATGCGGTCACTTTGGAAAAGTTTGTGGAGGCATAAACATTGGGAAGAACCGTGGTTTCGTATAGACAAGCGGTGGAAAGCGAAATCGCCAAGTGGGAAGGGTTTAGAAAAGCGCTGAGGATGAGTGACGCCGAAGCCTTCGACAATATGATGAACGCGTGTAGACTGTATGCTTCAGCTGGCAGCATGGCAACGAGACCCGTTCTGTTTGAAGCTATGGTCATGTCAATTCTGCTCAATCAGGAAAAAGCCGTTGCGGAGATAAAGGAAAGACTTGACAGAATCGAAAAGCGACTTCAACAGCCTTAACCCCTTAAGAGGCTGGATACTTGACCTGTATCCTTCTGCGCCTGGTGAGATGACGGTTTGGTTCATCACTGGAAATGGTGAACGAGTCAAGTTTGTCGATGAATTTAAGCCCAAAATATACGTGTCAGGCAAAATCGCCGACTTATCCAAACTTACGGAGAGATTTAGAAACAGCAAATCCGTTGTCAAATGGTCTTACGTTGACAAATTTGCAGACTTTATGAATGATAAGAAGTCAAGGGTATTGGAGATTACGGTTTCAGACTGTCGCAGAAAACCTCATTTTGCTCGCAAAGTGTTGAGGCTGGGTGGATACGAAAAGTTCAGACTTCACAATGTAGACGTGCCTGATGCTCAAACGTACTTATATGAAAGAGACATTTTTCCACTGGCTCATGTTGGAGTTGTTGTGCAAGGCAAAAGATTGGCGTACTGGCTAATGGACTCGGTTGAGAGCGTTGACTACAAGCTGCCGCCTCTACGCTTGCTCAAGTTGAGGGTTCAAGTCGCAAAGAAGAAGCTGATTCCATCGTTTAATGATGAGATTGAAAGCGTAATTATCGAGTCGAATGGGAAAGAGATAGTCGTTGCTGAGGGTGATGAGAAACAGAAAATCTTGAGCATGGTTGAGGTTGTGCAGAAAGAGGACCCTGATATTATTGTGACTGAAGGGGGCGACTCATTTTTGTTTCCCTATTTGGCTCATCGCGCATTGGTGAACGACGTGCTTGAACGCCTTATCTTGGGCAGAGAGAGCGTTCCTTTGAGGGCCAATAGAAGTCGTGGAACGACATTCTTCTCTTATGGTCGAGTTTACTTTAAGGCGCCCATGCGTCGGTTGTATGGACGCGTACACATCGACACACGAAACACGTTTATTTATTCTGCGTGTGGTTTGCAGGGTCTTGTTGAGGTTGCTCGAACTTGTAGAGTGCCTTTGCATCGTGCTGCGAGGGCTTCCATCGGCTCGATTATGTCTTCGCTGCAGCTCTATCAAGCCACAAAAGATGACATTCTCATTCCTTGGAAAAAGCGTGAGCCAGAATCGTATAAGTCTGGTTGGGAGCTGCTCATCGCGGACCGTGGAGGGTTCATTTTCGAGCCCAGGCTGGGGATTCATGACAACGTGGTTGAAGTGGATTTTGCATCGATGTTTCCAACGCTTATGGCTACAAGAAATATTTCTGCTGAGACTGTGCTCTGTGGGTGTTGTCCAGACTCTTCGGTTAGGGTGCCCGAGTTGGGCTATAATGTTTGCCGAAAGCGTGAGGGCATTGTTCCTAAGACTTTGTGGCTTATTCTCAAGAAGAGAGCGATTTACAAGGAATTAAGAAGCGAGACTGAAGACCAAGCTTTGAAGGACATTTACGACCAGAGGCAAGGTGCCTTAAAGTGGATCCTAGTTACGTGCTTCGGGTATCTCGGCTACAAAAATGCGAGGTTTGGCAAAGTTGACGCTCACATTGCGGTTTGCGCCTTTGCCCGAGACGTCTTGTTGAAGGCTGTACGGATGGCTGAGGAGCGCGGGTTTGAAGTTGTCCATGGTATTGTTGATTCTCTGTGGTTGAAGAAAGAGGACGCTGAACCGCGAGATTACGCCGAGTTTTGTGGAGCTGTGAGACGAGAGACTGGTGTATCGTTGAATGTTGAGGGGCGTTACAGGTGGATTGTTTTTCTGCCTTCGAAAACTCATGCGGGTGTGCCCGTTTTGAACAGGTATTACGGGGTTTTTGACTCTGAGAAGATCAAGGTGCGTGGAATTGAGATAAGGAGGTCTGACACGCCCAAGTTTATCCATGATGCTCAATTGGATATGATTAGGGTTCTGGCTAAGGCGCATAATGCAAAAGAGTTTACCGAAATAATACCACAGGCTTTAGATGTTCTCAAGGAATACGTTAGAAGATTGGTTGAGGGAAAGGTTCCAGCAGAGGATTTGTTGATTGCGAAGAGGCTGTCGTTGCATCCGTCAAAATACGCCCACGATGTTCTCCAAGCGATAGCAGCCAAACAACTCGTGAAAGAGGGCGTTGAAATATCGGCTGGGCAGACGGTTCAGTATTTGATAACTAATTGTGAGAGTAGGAGTGTGTTTAGGCGAGTTAAGCCAGCTCAGCTTGTTAATGCTAACGTTCATTATGACACTAGGAAATACTTGGACCTGCTGCTTTCCTCTGCTGCAAATGTGTTAAGTCCGTTTGGCTACTCAGTAGACAATCTTTATGCCCTCATCGTTCATGGGGAAGCGCAAACGCCACTTAAATGAACAGCATATACCACATGAACACGAAGTTAGAGCGCCTAATCGGTCAGAAAGCAGCAGAGAAACGAGGCAAAGGCTGGGCACAAAAATACTCTGGCGGAAGGAAGATTTCAGAATTAAAACGCTTGCATGTGTGCGTGGATTAATGTCTGGTCTCCCTATGTGATCTCTATTGAGTCTCTATCGTAGTATCGGTCTGCTGCAGTTCTTCAGGTTTGTTTACTGCAGAATGGCAGATCGATTTTGCCTTGTTGACTAGAAGGGTGCGATGATATTTTCGTAGACAGAATTTTTACGTTGGCATCTTCATGCGGGTTTTGATGTGGTTGCTGTGTTTTTTCTTTATTGCGTAGACGCATGCAAATCCAAATGGGGTTATTAGGAGTATTATGGTGCCGAATGGCACTTCATCTATGGCGAAGAAGGATGTGGCCCTGAATTTGTCTTGGGATTCCGCCTTTGAATCGCCCAAGATAAAAGTTGCTTTCACTGTCCACCAGCCGACATCTCCTTCTACTACATACTTGTCTTGCGCATACCAATATTGGATCCCTAAATGTTTGTTCGCCCAGTTGGTGAGTTCCTCTGGAGCACCCCCGGGCACTTCTGGCGCGGTAAGAGGCTCGTCGGAGACTGGGACAACTTCCCATTGGGCGATGGTGCCGTCAGGTTTCTTCCATGTAAAATTCACCGACGTGACTCTCTCGTCTGTGGTTCCAGCTGTGGCGATCACGTGCTCACCTAGTGGGACATCAATATCATGGTAGTTTGTGGTTACTCCGTAGCCTGAGTTTATTGCGTTCCATTCGGCTTGGGTTACGTTTGTACCTGCTAGGATAAGGAGGCTAACAAGTAGTATGATTGATGCGGCGAGTAATCGCTTCATTTTTTGCAGCAGCCGTATAAAATTGTGTGTATTTTAAACTTATAAGAGTGTATGGAATTTGTTGGGTCATTTTTCTATATTGGCGTCTACTGGTTTTCTTTAGTTTTTATTGTTGTTTTTGTGTGTGGATTTGGTTTTTCCATGTGATTATTGGTTCTTCTTGTAGGTTGCTGGTTATGTCTCTTTTCACCAGCTGTGATTGTTCGGCTTGTTTCAGTGTTTCGGTCAGTGTCTCCGATGGGATGGTATTGCCTGTGATTTTTTGGTATTGTAGGGCTATTTCGCTGGTTGTTGTTGGCTTTTTTGTTTGTGAAGCCTGTTGCACAGCTTGTAGGATGTGTTTTTCGTTTTGTAGGGTGAGTTGGTTGTAGATTTTTGTTTTGGTTTTTTTCTTGTTTTGTTTTTGTATGATCTGGACTATTGTGATTGTTGCTATGAGTGTTGCTGGTATGGTTGTGAGTTGGGTTCCGTTTTGGGCTATGGTTAATGCGATCTGTGACCATGTTTTTATTGGTTGCCAGTGGTTGATTATGGCTTTGGCGATGGGTGTTAGTTGGTTTTCGGTTTCGGTTATTTCGTTTTGGTTTCTGAGGTAGACGATGAGGCTTATTTTTACGTATTTTTGTTGTGAGCCTGAGTCTGTTTTGAACACTGCGTTTTCATACCAGTAGAGCACTACTCTGGTTGTGTTTGAGTCGAGTGGTTGGTATGCGAAGAATTTTCCTATTAGGGGCGGGTTCTGTAGGAGTTGAACCTCTCTCAGGTCCAGTTGTGTTGCGCTTGGTGGTAGACCGTGAGTCTGTGGCCATGTGATTATGCAGGCTTCCCAGCTGTGCCATGTTGCCCTTAAGGATCCTATTTCCATGGCGACGTAGATGGTTTTTGACGATGTGTTTTTTGGTTTGTATGCGTAGGCTAGGGCTCTGTCTCTTTTTGCTATTTTTTCGAATTGTGTGTCTCGGTAGATGAATGTCAGGTTGTAGTTCGGAATTTTTGGAAAGATTTCTGTGGCGGTTGTTGCCTGTTCTTTCCCGATTGTTTGCATGAGAACCTCTGGTGGCTGTTCTGATAGGGCGAAGACTGGTACTGAAATTGTGGCGATTAAGCCTGTGATTAGGATGAGGATGATTATTTTGCCTACGTCTTGTTTGGAGAGTTTGATGGGTGGATTTTTTATGATTTTGCCGCATGTTGGGCAGAATGGTTCTGGTTCATTGTTTTTTGTGTTTGGGTTGCAGGTTGGGCATGGTGTTGGCTTGGGGTTGCGGATGAATATTTGGAGTTTCCATATTTTTTCTGAGAGGGTTAGTAGGATTATTGTTCCTAGTAGGATGAAGGCTGATGCTCCTAGTAGGTGGAAGATGTTCCAGGCTGTGTTTGTTCCTTGCCAGTGTCCCACGAGGATGAGAATCATGATTCTTACGATGGTGAGTATGTAGATGAGTGAAATGCTTGCTAGGCATGCTGTTGCTTTTTTCCAAATTGGGCCTCTTGCTACGTACATGATGAAGACGGCGAAGATGCTGAATCCTATTATGGAGTATATGCCTGAGCTAGCTACGTCTATGACAAATGATATTTGGGAGCCCGATGGATCTGTCAGAGCTAAGACTGGCGCCCCATATTCAGTTATTTGGGTTACTGGGAAGCCTACTGCCTTCAGGATTCCGTACGAGACGTTGGAGCTGAGGGTGGCGACGCTTGCGCCCCAAATTGCGACCAATTCTGAGGGTGGCGGTGTCAGCAGAAAGAGGAAGACTATTGGAAACGCTAAGACCTGCAGCGTTTTAGCATTGAATATTATGAGGATGAGCCCAGCGGCAAAGATTGGCAGCGACAACATGTGGTATTCAAGCGGATAAAAAGTGTAGGATCCACCCCAGCAGAGAAGGAAGCCTGTTAAGCAGAGCAGAGAACCGACAATCTCACTCGTGTATTTTGGTTTTCCAAATTTGTCTGTTGTTTCAAACTGAACTGTAGCTCTAACCATTTTCCTCCTGCGATAGATGAGGTAGGCGTATAGAAAAGGCACGGCTAGCAAATAGCTCATTAGATCGCTCTGTAGGGCTTCGTTCGCTATGAGAGTGAGGTCTTGAAAATAAATTGCCAGAGTTATCGCTAGGGTGGCAGCGGCTTTTATGCTGAGAGCGATTTGACTCTGTGCGACGCTAAAGTACAAGGGTTTCAAGTTTTGCCGACTCCACCACCCATAATGTATGCACGTTCCCGAGTCCGTAAAACTCCATAAAAATCAAAGAACAAGGGTGACTCCGCTTTCTTGTCTCCATAAAAAGTCCATATAATACCAATAAAACCAAAAGCGTGAATACAAAATGAATACAAAATGAATACAATACAATACAAGGCTAAACCATTGTATACAGCGCCATGCCACAAGGCTAAACTAGCGCGTGTAGTCACTTACAGCGAGTATTCTTATATGTAGTTCGTAAATACGGTGCAGAATGGTAATTTTGCACTGCAAGGGCGTGATCTGCACCGTAAGTAGCGATCTGCATCGGTCTTTTTACGAACTACATTCTCCCATTGTGGTTCGTATGTTTCAATTCAAACAATGGGCTCGCTCAAATTGAAAATCAACTTCAAAACTTGACACAACAAACTCATCATAGAAAAATGGAAAGAAGAAAACAAAATAGCGCGCGCATTTTTATCTTCCATTTTTTGTTCCTACTTTAGAGAGGGAAGTCTTTCTCTATTAAGGTTCTTGTATAGAAATGCAAGCAACTATTTCGGTTTTCTTGTAAGGTTTTCTAAAAGCTTGGGAATATTGTACTTGATAAATTTTGCTTTCCATTGTCCAAAAATTTCCAAATAAGCTCCAAATTTCCGTGAAAATATGGAAAAAAGGCAATCAAAAAGTTGCATGCGATGCCATGCAATGCAATGCGGTGCCATGCAGGCCTAAATGCGCGTGTTGTGCCACAGGCGTGGGTGTAAGAAAAATTATCGCGTTGGCTGTAGCTTTCATTTTTGGTTTGAGACTTTATCCAGGTGCGTGCGTGAGAACGTTAGCGCTTTCGTTTTAGTTTTTTCATTTGTTTTGCGAATTTGCGCCTCATCTTTTCCCTTAAATAGTCTTCATTAGCCATAAATTCGAGCCATTTCTTAAAATCTTTGTCTTTCGAGCATTCTCGATCCAACCAGATGTGAAAGAGGCCCGACGATGCGCCAGGAGAAGACGACACTATTGACCCCAACAGAAAGGCTTCCGAGGGATCATGAAACCATATCCTATGTCTTCTACCCAGAAAAAGATAGGGTTGGTCTATAGCCCTATGCACCCGTGGGTAACTTCTGCCAAAAAAGAGCTTGTCGAAGTAATTGTGAACTCGATGCTTTGGCATTGTGATCTCTAATTTCAAACTTGACTTAAAGCATTTAAAAGTCTATCGATAGCGCACACGCTAGCACGCTAGTGAAGTCCCAGCCCAGTGACTGATCCTTCTGGGTCTTTTTGCTTTTCGTCTTCATGGGCTTTGGGGCGAATTGAACATTCGCATTTCCAATGTCCAAAAAATTTCAAAAAACGTCTAACAAATGCCCAAATATACGTTGGCATATCCAAAAAATCAAAAAAACGGAAAAAGTTCGCCCTTCTGATTTCCACGAAAACTCCATAAAACCCAAAGAACGAAGGGTGACTTTGCTTTCTTGTCTCCATAAAAAGCCCATAAAATACCAATAAAACCAAAAGCACATGCAAAAATGCATGCAAAATGCATGCAATGCAATGCATGCATGCAATCATTGTATTACGGCGCTACGCCATAAGGCTAGATCAGAACGCGCTACAGTTTGGCTGCAAGTTGGGCTACAGGTTGGTTGCAAACAATGGGAGGCACGTGAGCCGACAGCTGGAGCCGTGGCCTAGGACTACGGAGACTGCGTAGCGCGCTGCGACCAATGATATTAAGCTACTGAAAACTACAGCGATTCAAAAACCGTTGTTTGAGACAAATTCGATTCTATCGTTGCACGCGCTCCCCTCTGACCCTTTACTCCACGCCTGCTTCATCCTAGAGTGAAGCGCTTCTGCACTTTTTTACGATTAGGCTTGGGGGTTCTGGCGTGGTCTGTTTTGTTTTTCATTGAGACGTGCATAACTGATAAATGGTTGAGTGCTTTGAAGTTTAAATGAAATGAGTCGCAAACGTAAAACCCGGCGCAGACGCAAAGACGTGAAGTCTTACACGAAGGGTGAGTTGAACAAGCTAGTTGACAGCGTTTGCCATCCACTTTCGAAGACGGATAAAGGCTTCATTTTAGTGGATGGGCTCCTACACGCCATGGTTGAACAGGATCCACCTACAACCGTTAAGAAATTCATAAAATACAACCTACCAGAATTAATGAAGGAAATTAGCAAGAAGAGAACACATACATGAGAAGATCAACTTTATTGGGCAGGCGAGATCTTGCGCTTAGCGTTGTGTTGTTTTTGCTGCTAGTTTTCTAAGAAAATTATCAAATTCTTAATTGTCAATTGAATATATTTGTTTTAGGTTAAGTCTTCTCATTTGTGCAGCGATTACCATGTCGTCTCACATTGACCAGGGTAGTTTGAGCATTGATTGTATGCTTTTGGCTTCTTCGAAATCTAGCATGTGAGTTTCAATTTTTTCTAGGCTGGTAAAGTTTTTCAGAGGGACAGAGAAAACCGCATGTTATCGCTTTGTTGAATTTGCTTTTTATTGTCTTTGTCAATTGAAATTTTGGTCCGAAGACATTTGAACCACGCGTGCGCTGCAAAGAATGAGGTGTTTGTTTTGTTTTTTATGGGATATGTTTTCCGTAGTTAGCTGCGAAGACATTGAGGTCAATTGGGCCTACGTATCCGTCTTTGTCTAGGTCGGCGAGTCTTTTGTACAGGACGTCTCCAATGTGTGAAGCTGAGACGTAAAGGTTTCATTTTTTGTTTGGGCATCCTTATTGCTTCGAGATAATAATAGTTGTTTAGGGAGCCAGAGGGATAGAAGAAACCACATATTATCACTTTTTTGAATTCGCTTTTTAATTGTCGTCGTCGAGATTTCAAATTTTGCGCCGACGACACTTAAACAGAAATGCGCCTTTTATATCCTTATTTCTATCTAACAAAGGTTTCTGCTTACACCTAGGCGCGCGCTTCTTTAGGTTCCGGCAATCTAAACGATTATGTTTACTCGTTCCGTTGGCTGAGATGAAAGCCTTGTTTAACTAAACATGGGGTGTCAACAATTGAGATAGAAGATAGTTCCATAAACCATTTAAATGTTTATCTTTATACCACATTATACGAAGGGATATTCCTAAATGATACAATTTTGATGGGAATTCCTTTCATAATTAAAAGATTAAAGGAGAAAGAAGAATGAAAACAAAAACAATCATAGCAATCTTAGTATCAGTGTTTCTGGCAAGCATGCTAGGTTTGGCATTTATAGCTTCAGCATCAGCCACACCAGATAGCGGTATCGTTGGACGATGGCACTTCGATGAAGGCATCGGCTCAACAGCAGCGGATTCAAGTGGGAACGGCAACACAGGGACGCTTTCAGGCGGCAAGTTCGGCAATGCTCTGTCCTTCGATGGCCTAGACGACTATGTTAACATACCTGATAATCCAACACTAGACATCACTGGTGACATAACCTTGGAAGCATGGATTCTAATTAAGAGTTTCAGTACATCCGAAGGCTTGCACTTGTACATAGTGTCAAAGGACAGTGCCAACCAGAGAAGCTACGGGATTGGTGTCGACCTTTCATGGGCGCAGCCAAAGAAGCCATTTGTGATAATTTTCGATTCCGCCGCCGGGACTTATAAGATAGCGTGGGGAAACGACCAGCTCGTAACAGGAACCTGGTACCACATCGCTGGAGTATTCGACGCTTTGAATGACAAGTTAACGCTGTATGTAAACGGCGTTCCAGGATCGCCTGTGACTGAGACAGGTTCCATATACTCGGGATCTGCTGATTTACGGATTGGAGCAAGACAATACGCTGGAGCAAGATGCTTCTTCAATGGCCTTATAGACGAGGTCCGCATCAGCAAGACTGTGCGGTACACGGGTAGCTTCACGCCTGACGGCCCATTTTTACCCGACTCGAACACTGTGGGGCTATGGCACTTCGACGAAAGCGTCGGATCCACCGCTTACGACAGCTCTGGGAACGGCAACAACGGGGCTATTAATGGTGCGAAGTGGGCTGGGCCAACCTGGACCAACGGCATGTTCGGGAAGGCCTTAAGCTTCGACGGCATAGACGATTACGTAGCCGTACCAGATTCTGCATCACTCAGACTACCTTC
>Ga0315310_10001190_pt1 | contig 16391 bp, 18 predicted proteins | sample TDP5_MG_FD_203630 | JGI IMG/M metagenome (GOLD analysis project Ga0315310, IMG submission 203630) | Freshwater sediment microbial communities from Lake Towuti, South Sulawesi, Indonesia - TDP5 | ecosystem: Environmental > Aquatic > Freshwater > Lake > Sediment | place: Indonesia: South Sulawesi... | reverse complement strand
ACGCACAGCTCTCCCTGCAAGCTGGAAAGATTCCGCCCAGAAATCACCCGATCTTTCGGATAGCCTGAGGCACTAGACTGGGCAATCGGGTCGAATACGCACTTCTTGCCCAGTTTCGTGGTGTGCAGGCTGGTTTTCAAGATCAATGCCGACACAAAAATGAACTGTGATGACGGGAAGGTTGGCGGCACGGATTTCGAGATGAGCCTAGACCCGGAGAACAGGGAAGAGATGAAGTCTCTTGCCCACCTTTGTTGACAGTCTTTCAACTTCATTCCAGAATAGAGAGAAAGGCTATTAGTGCGTGGTGTCATCGCATAGGGATCAAGGTGAGCTCATGTCTCACGATGACATTCTCAAGAGGCTCGCTGACTCGGTCACTGGATACGATGTCGAAGGCACTGTCAAAGCAGCAAGAGAAGCCTTGGTCGCAAATGTGGATCCCGTCGAAGCAATAGAGAAAGGGCTCGCGAAGGGCGTTCGGATAGTCGGCGAGAAGTTCGGCGCTGGCGAAGCCTTCTTAACAGAGCTTATGATGGCGGCCGAGGCCATTAAGCAAGGGCTGGCCGTCCTCGAACCCGCTATACCAAAAGGGAAAGGACGAGAGAGTTTGGGAAAGATCCTCATCGGCACCGTCGAGGGCGACATTCACGACATTGGCAAGAGCATAGTCTCCACTATGCTCTCCGCCTCAGGCTTCGAAGTGGTCGATCTGGGAATCGATGTCCCGACAAACCTCTTCGTGGAAAAGGTGAAAGAGCTGAAGCCGGACATTGTCGCAATGTCGGCTCTGATGACGACTACGATGGCCAACATGAAGAAAGTCGTGGCCCTGCTCGAGAAAGAAGGATTAAGACAACAGACAAAGATACTCATCGGCGGCGCGCCAACCTCCAAGGCATGGGCTCAGCAGGCGGGAGCCGACGCCCACGCGACCGATGCCATGGATGCAGTGAGAGTCGCGAAGGAACTGCGAGCAATACTGTAGGATCTGGAAGTCCTTTTCCCAGAAGTCATAATCGCCGTACTGTGGGAAAACCGATCGTTGAACCCGCCGAGAACCACTAGGCAGTCAAAAACCAAGAAACGTATCTGGTTTACGCCCATCCTACGGCCGTCGGCTAGGGTCCTAGAGGCATCTTTCCGACGCCCTTTTTGCTCAGGATCTCTCTTGTGACTTCGTTCAGGGCCTTTTCACATTCTGGGACGAGAGGCTGTGGCTTGTGATCACGCAGTATCCGGTCAACAGACTCCCTAGCTCTCTGATACGCATCCTTCGCCCCAGAGTCCAGCCAAGGTTTAAGCCCCTGCCGGTCAATCACAGCCGATGGCATGAATTGCTCCTTCCTGAACCATTCGTTGGTATGCTTCAGAGCGAGGAAGTGCCCTTTCGATCCGACCTTCCTTATAGCCTCAAAGGCTAGGGTCTGGTCGCTGACTTCGACACCCCTAACCAGTCTTTTGGCCATGCCGCAGACCGCATCGTCGAGAACTAGCTTCTCCAAGCTTTGACAATTCTCGTTATAGAGCATGCCAGGGCCAGAGATCACGTTTATCCCCGCCAAGGCGCCTAAAACGAGTCCTAGGCTTGCCTCGATTCCTGTCTGTGCATCGACTAGCTTCGAGTCGCTTATTCCAAGGTATGCGTGAGTGGGGAGACCATAGTACTTCCCGATCTGAGCGTAGGCGCAGTCTGTGATTATCGTCTCGATCGCACCTAGTCTCGGAGTCGCATAGCGCATGTCGAATGTCGTTGGAGAGCCGCCGTAGATGACCGGGGCACCGGGCTGGGCGAGCTGCGCTATCACAAGGCCGCTCAAGAACTCTGCATTGAGCTGTGCGATGGAACCAGCGATCGTCGCCGGGCTCGTCGCACCCAGCTGTGGAACCGGTACAATCTCGGACGGTATTAGCCATTTTGCACAATCGATGAGATTTTGAGCGGTTATCTCGCTCCATTTCAGAGGCGCGGAGGGGCAGCAGTCGAATATCGCGAGCGGCTCCTTCCGGAGCTTCTTCTCGCCACCTACAACGGCCTCAAGCATTCTTCTCATATCCGGAACGCCGTCTATGCTGAAGGTTCCAGTGATGATTGTTTTCGCAGAGTTCTTGAGGACGATGTAAAGCCTGTACCTGTCCACAACCGTGTCCGGAACGTCTGAGACGACCATCGCCGTGCTCTGAGCTTCCACGTTCTCTAGTGCGTCTGTCAGTCGGACGAGGTCGGCTAGGTCTTGGCTCGTTGGGCGTCTGATCTTGGCGTCGTTGTGATCTAGATAGAAGAGCGCCGATGACCCAGGGTCATAGTAGACTCTGTTCCCCGTCAATTCGAGGTTGTGCTTGCCGTCCAAGCTTTGCATGTGGATGGCTGACGGCGCCTTGTGAATTGATTCTATCGCCAGATGCTGTGGGATGAGGGCGTGGTTTGTGGTTCTGTCGACCTCGCATCCGCCTTTCTCAAGGATCTCCAGTGCTTGTCTGTTGTCTATTGTTACACCTACTTGCTCGAGGATGCGGAGCGAAGTCGTATGTATGGTTTCTACGTTGTCCCTCGTCAGGATCTTGAGTTGCGGCTCTGTTGTGAAGGAGAACTTTGTCAAAGCAAATTCCTCGGCTCGTTCGAAGCTTCTTTGTATGTAGTCTCCTATTAGCCTCAGCGCTCATTTTACTTGGTCGGCCATCTCGGGCAGGTCTAGGAAGACCAGCTTTGCCTTTGTTGGAGCTCTGTCTTGCACACGCCATGAGATGAGTCGAGCCAGCTTCGACCTTTTGCAAGGAATACCGGCTATTGTTGATCGGTGTTTCAGTCTCTTTGCATTCATTCGATATCGATTGGAACGCCCTTTGTTGGCACTTCTACCTTCGTGGTCTTGCTCTCGAATAGCTCCCTGAAAACCTCGGGATATTCGGTGTGTACTGGGATCAGAATCTGTGGCGAGACGGCGTGAATGAATCTCTGTAGCTCCAGAGGATGTATGTGTCCCGAGGAGTGTATGTGGTAGAGAATGACTCCGAAGAGCGCCAGTTGGTTCTTCCATCTCTCGAAGTCGAAGTCAGCCTCCTCTGTGAATGGTTCGCAGGTGCTGAGTACGCAGAGCGTGTTGGGGGGTGGGCGAAGCGTGAATAGATCCGATTCATTTGCGTCGATGATCATGAATCCCTTGTATTCTTTCTCTTGTATGGTTTTGAGGTCTACTAGGGCTTCTCCATAAGCTTCTTCCAGTTTGGTGAAAACTCGGTCTCTTCTCGTTGGATACCTTCTCTCTACGAAAATTCTGAGGTCTTTTCCGAGTGTCGGGAGAGGTTCGAGGAATCTGCTCTCTGCGGCTTTGAGTTCGTGCAGGTGGTTGGCAATCCGCTTCGAGACGAGTGCTTCGAGGTTTAGTTGTTCAGCGATGTTTGCGAAGGTGCGTATCCTGTCTAGGTCTGCTTGGGGGACCTCAACGAGGATGAAGCTGTTTCCTTGGTTGAGGCTTTGATGAATGAGTGATCTTGCGGTGTTTTCCACGTCTTTTTCTGAGAAGACTTTGGACTCGCCGAGGTTGGTTCCCTCGCATATCAGTGCTTTGATCTCGCCTGCCGCTCCAATTTTCTCGAGGAACTGCTCGCTCAGCTTCTTCGCAGTTCCGTGCGTTCTAAAGTCTCCCGTGTAGGCGATTGGGCCGGATGACGTGTGGATTATGAATCCGTATGCGCCCGCGACGCTGTGGTCGACTGGGCATGGCTCTATCGTCAGTGTGCTGTCTGTCGGTTGCAGATTGTCTCCGCCGTGGAAGGTGTGGTAGGATAGTCTTGCGAGGTTCCTCTTTCTCTCGCTATTCAGGTCCTCTTCGGTTAGGTAGAGCCTTGCTTCCAGCGAGTCTCTTGTCGCGGCCTCGTAGTAGGATCTGTAAAGGACATGTGCGGTCTCACCCATGTTCGCCCGTATGTCTTTGCGGAGAATTGGGGCGAGTCCGCAGTGGTCTGAGTGGCTGTGAGAGATGTAGAGGTCGGTTATGCTACTAGGAGTCTTCGGCTCTGCAATCTCGTAGAGAATTTCGGTCTTAGGCCTTCGATCCCGTTTGCGAGACTCAGGTGCTCTGACCTCCTCGTGGGCGATCAGATCCGCGTAGATATCCTCACCACGAATCACAGGTGCAAGCCCCGTCTTAAGGATCTCCTGTTTTACCGAGGTTCGAGGCCTCTCTGGGAAAGCGAAGAACTTCGAATGGGAAGCAAAGCTACGTCCGAAGTCGAACAGTATGCTCGCTTTTGAGTTTTGATCCACGAGGTGAATGATGTTGCCGCCTATCTGGCCAGCTCCTCCGTAAACCGTTATCGACGTCATAGCGTTACATGGCTTCCAACGTAATCTGCGAAGAATTCATAGATAAACTTGGTTCTATGGAGCGAAAAGGATAGAGTTAGATAGTTTAGCGCACGCGCTCTGAGCCAATTTTTTCACTCGACATCTTAAACGTTTGCTGGATACAAAATCTGTAGAATTCGCTCTTGGAACATTGGGTTTTGTTACAATAAGGCGCGATAACTTCTAGCCACGATTTTGGCAGCATAACACTCTTACAGGTTAACTCGGATTCAGACAATTCTATCGCCTGCGCTCGCGCTCTTAGCCCGATGATAGCGCGCGTGAAGGTGATCATCTAGACGTGGATCAGGCACAACGGGTAGCCTTCCGAGACGGCGCGGCGATAGCCCCCTTTCTGGTTAGGAGAAAGGCTGGTTTTCCCCAACTTCACTTCGACTATCTCAACCTCACCGCCAATAACGGATGGACTCGTCGGGAGTGTCTCAACGATGGGCCTGCCGTTCGCGCGTGTACTCATCAAGCTATGATAGCCTTCAGAACTTCCGAGATTGGCATCTCTTCCTTCGTCTTCTTGAATTTTCGTTGGCGCGCTAGATGCGGATAGATCCCCGGCGGCTTGGAATGTTGAAGCTTCATCCATGTCATGCAATCAGGAATGGAAAGTGTTATGAAGTTTTGAAATGCTCAAATTACGGGGTCTGGGTTGAGGCGAGTTTTTGGCGTCCTAGTTTTGTTTGCTCTGATCCTGATTTCCCAATCATGCGTGAGGCCAGTCTGCTCGGAGACCCAACTGAAGACTCCTCTACTGATCGATACAGACATGGATTTTAACGATTTGATGGCAATTCTGTATCTTCTTCAGAGACCAGATGTGAGCATCAAAGCGATCACTGTTGAGGGAACTGGTGAGACACACTGTGAACCCGGGGTACAACATGCCCTTGGTCTTGTGGCACTAGCGGGTGGCGAAGACATACCCGTTGCCTGTGGACGAGAAACGCCATTGCGGGGCAGCCATACCTTCCCAGAGAGTTGGCGCGGAGCTGCAGATAACCTCTATGGACTCACTTTGCCAAAGACCGCGACAACGTCCGGGCAGAACGCGGTTGAGTTGATGACTTCAGTTATTCAATCATCGCCCCAGAAGGTGGTTCTAGTGACGCTCGGTCCTCTGACGAATGTTGCCGAAGCATTGGAGACGACTCCCTCTCTCGCGAACAATTTGGAAATGATTTACATCATGGGTGGTGCGGTAAAGGTGCCGGGCAACATCGCCTCTTCAGGCGTCGGCCTCGACAACGAAGTAGCTGAGTGGAATATCTATGTAGATCCTCATGCAGCGAACATTGTTCTCAAGTCAGGGGCACCCATTACACTTGTGCCGCTCGATGCGACCAATGACGCACCGTTGACCACTTCGTTCCACAAGCAGATCAAGGACTATCACACAACGCCAGAGGCAACTTTTGTCTTCGATTTGCTGACAAAGCTATATGGCCTCATCGAATCGGGCGGATATTACTTCTGGGATCCGCTGACCGCAGCCATATCAACGGATGAAAGCCTTGCCACTTTCCAAACGATGCGTCTTGCCGTCGTTGAAGAGGAGGGGCCTGAGAGTGGCCGAACCGTTAACTCAACTGACAACGGCGGAACCGTGCGTGTGGCAGTTTCCGCGAATGGCCAAAGCTTCGAGGGAATATTTCTGCAAACGCTGAATAATCAGTTGACAACAACAACGACTACGACGACTACCACTTCACCGCCAACGACGACTACCACTTCACCGCCAACGACGACTACAACACCGACACCAACTCCAACTACAACTTCTCCAACATCGACCACGACTTCACCAACGACGACAACTATTCCAACAGCAACTCCCACTGGGCTAGGGATGGCAGAACCGGCAGTAATTATGGCAATCATAGTTGCCGGGGCAACGATCGCGGCGTTCTTCATCACGCGGAGGAGGCCAGCGTCTCCTCACTCAAACAAGATATCTACAAATTCAGCGCGTCATTGATAACATATCATCAAGTATCCGCACCTGCTGTACCTCGGCGAGTCGTAGGCGTGCCAAACCCCATGAACGCTGAGACTGGACTGATCTGCCTCTATATCGGCTGGAAAGAGGGAACTCGAGGCCCGCTCGCCAATAGACGTCATTGAGGCATCTAGGGTAGCACTCGAGATTCACGGTTACCCTGAGATGGACGACGCCTCGGCAAAAACGGCCGGGAATTGAAGCCCCAACAAGAGGGAGGTCAGAGGGTCTCCAGAATTATATGGCAAATTTCCCCGGAGAGGCTCGCCCAGAGCGTCAGAGAGGCGAAATACGCTCTTTTTGAGCTTATCGTGGTTCATTAAAGTATGGTGAAAACTCCGATATTTCCGTGAAAGTTCTCACTACTAGCAGTCTTGCAGATCACTGCATACCGCATGTGTTTAACATAATCCAGAAAGGATGCCTTGCGGTCACGCCGAACCAACTACGCCTCTAGAGCCTTCTTCAGGCCCCTATGGCTCTTTTCCATTGATTTCTCTACGTCTTTGCTAACCTCTAGCTTGTCGACGATTTTGCGTGAGATAGAGTATGGCAGTTCATAGTCTGTAGCAGTTGTCAGCTTGGTTTCCTTGGCTGCGGGTTCAAGAGTCCTTGTGCTGATGAACTTTAATTTGATTGCTCCTATGGTACGCACTGCCACCTTCTTGTTTTTCACGAAGTCTGCTATTTCCATGTCCTCTTCTTCCTGAGCCGCCAGCCTTCCCGACAAAATGCAGAGTTGAACCGAATCCCAAGAAGCAGTTAGATTGGCGGCGTAGTCAATTCTCAAGATCGGTCCTGTAAGGCATCCTATGGATCGTCTTGCCTCATCGGCATGAAAGGAGATGTTCTTTGCGCTATTGGCGTGTGAGGGTGGTGCTCATGTGTAGGTTTCTCTCCGTTGTGGGGACTTTTCCATTTCTTTGTTGTCGCAGCGCGCGCTCGCGAGATCTTTGTTACTGTTGGGTAACAATCTTTATTAGTGAGAGTTACTTTTCGGTAACACAGTGGCGTAGATGACTCTCAAAATTCGGCTAGTCAGGGACGGTTCGGTGGTTTTGGAGGTTCCCCTAACAGGAGAGCGGCTGAAGGGCAAGGATATGCAATCCATCGCGAAGGCTATCGATGAGGATTTCGAGAGAGCCTGTGCGCTGCACAATGTACTCTCAAACAAAACCCGGGCTGAGATGCTCCGCCGAATGGTGGTCGAAGAGGACTGCCGATTCGCCGAATTCATGGAGAGCCTAGGCCTCAACCAAAAAGTGGTCAGTGATGGGTTGAGGCGCATGATGGAGAGCGGCCTTGTCGAGAGGGTTGAAATGCATCGGCGGGAGGTTCACTACCGTCCATCTCAGCTCGGCCTCGCTAGCTTTCTGACTCATGCCCTGATCGGAAGGATGGTCAGAGAGATGGAGGAGATGGGGAATGACTGATTGGGATGAAGAGGATCTCTCGGATATCGAGCGAATAATGCTCCGATTCCTGCGGCGGAGCAGCAGAGACTTCGATGCCTCCACGTTTGGAGAGATGGACCAGCTGATGAGAGACATTCTCTACGGAGGACTTGAGCCGGAGGAAGGGCATTCAGCGTCCCAAAGCAAAGAAGACTTTGCTGCGGAACCGGATGATAAGATGGATCCGCTCGTGGAGATGATTGAAGAGAAGGACGCTATCCGCATCGTGGCAGAAGCCCCCGGCGCTGCTGGAGACGATGTCGTGTTGAAAGATCTTGGCAACCGGGTTGAGATCAGTTGCGGGAACGTCTGGAGACGCAGCTTCAAAGTTCCGAGCGGTCTCCTCTTCCAGAGAGCCACTAAGAGTCTGAAGAATGGCGTGCTAGAGATCGTCATCCCTCGAACTAGAACTCCGGGAGGTGGCGTCTAGATGGACTTCAAAGTTGACCTAGATCGATGTGAGAACTTCGGTGACGTCTTTGAAGTCGTCAAGAAGGCTGTCGAGAAAGTGCTGGGACGCAGAAGAGCGGGCCTAATGCTGGTTCTGGCAGACTTGCCTATGAATGTAGGAGCGTTTCATGGCGTCGGCAGTAACGCGATAGTAATGAACCGCAGGCTCCTTGACGCGGTTGTCAGCAACAATGAATCCAAAAGAGAGGTGAACTCGTTCGTCTTCTCAATACTCCTTCACGAGTACCTGCACTCCTTGGGTTACATCGAAGAACAAGAGGTCAGACCACTAGTCATCCACATAAGTCGGCAAGTCTTTGGAGAAGACCATCCAACAACCAAGATCTCATTGGAAGGTCCCATGTCTCTTCTGCCAAGGATAGGGCTGCACTACGTGCCGGACAACGAACGAGAGGTGCAGATAGTCGACGACTTCGACAGGTCCAGCATAGGATACATAAGCTAGAGTAAGGTGTCATACCTCTGATTCTCCACTGCTAGGCATATTTATTCTCGGAGTTAGTCCGGAAATAGTAGCGGAAAGCGGAGTTAGACTCATAATCTGGCTTCTTCATGAAGAGTATCCATGAGTTCAGAAAAGGTAAATCCCTACGACGCTGCACTCGAGCAGCTCGATCGGGTTGCAGCAAAGCTGAAGCTTGACCGAGATATACATCAGATCCTGCGACAACCCAAGAGAATCCTCATGGTATCTGTCCCCGTCAAGATGGATGACGGGAGAACCGAAGTCTTTCTTGGGTGCCGAGTCCAACATAATGACGCAAGGGGGCCATACAAAGGGGGCCTAAGGTATCATCCGGGAGTTACCCTTGATGAAGTTAAGGCGCTCGCCATGTGGATGACTTGGAAGTGTGCTGTTCTAGATCTCCCTTACGGAGGAGCAAAGGGAGGCGTCCGCTGTAGCGCGAAAACTATGTCGATTGGCGAGGTGGAGAGGCTGACACGCGGATATGCATCCATGATCTTGGACATAATAGGTCCTTACCGCGATGTGCCCGCTCCGGACATGTACACCAACGAGCAAACCATGGCTTGGATCATGGACACCTACAGCAAATCGAAAGGGTACAGTGTCCCTGAGTCTGTCACTGGAAAACCAGTAGCAATCGGGGGCCTAGAGGGTAGAGTCGAGGCGACGGCCAGAGGAGTAGTTGAGACAATCAAGCAAGCCATGATCCATCTTGGAAAGAGGGTAGAGGGCTCCACTGTTGCCGTGCAAGGATTCGGCAATGTAGGATCAAACATCGCAAAGCTGCTCCACCAGATGGAAGCAAAGGTGATTGCTGTAAGCGACTCCAGCGGCGGGGTATATGTGGCTGCGGGACTGGATCCGGCCTTAGTCATGTCACATAAGCACAGGACAGGCTCAGTGCGAGGTATGGAAGGGTCCAAAGACATAGCCAACGAAGAGTTACTTGAACTCGAATGCGATGTCTTGGTGCCAGCTGCGATGGAGAGCCAAATAACTCGTCACAACGCCGACAAGATTAGAGCCAAGATCATCGCAGAGGCAGCGAACGGGCCTACTCTACCAGAGGCGGACGAGATTCTGCTGAAGAGTGGGAAGTTCGTCATCCCGGATATCTTGGCGAACGCTGGCGGCGTAACCGTGAGCTACTTCGAATGGGTTCAGAATCTCAATAGACAGCACTGGTCTGAAGCTGAGGTCGATCAGAGGCTGGAGAAGAAGATGGCCGACGCTTTCGCAGATGTCCTGAAGACCTCGGAGAAGAACGCTGTTGATATGAGGACAGCTGCGCTCATGCTCGGGATTGGGAGGGTAGCTGAGGCAATAAGGATTCTGGGCCTGTAAACGACGCTTTACGTTGCTGGCCTGAACCTCCTGAGCAGCAACGAGTTCGAGACAACGGACACGGAGCTAAAGGCCATCGCAAAGGCTGCCAAGATAGGGTTCAACAGCACACCATAAAACGGGTATAGCACTCCAGCGGCGACAGGTATCAAGGCTGTATTGTAGGCGAAAGCCCAGAAGAGATTCTGCTTGATCTTCCGCATGGTCGACTTGCTCAGGCGAATCGCGGTCACCACGTCCCGCAGATCTTCCTTGATGAGCACTATTCCACCAGTCTCTTTGGCAACGTCGGTTCCGCTGCCGATTGCTATCCCCACATCGGCCTGAGCCAAAGCAGGGGCGTCGTTAATTCCATCTCCGACCATGCCAACCACCTTGCCTTCTTGGAGTTCTCTGATCACCTCGGCCTTCTGCCCTGGCAACACATCTGAGATCACTCTACCAATCCCAAGTTTTCTGCTGATGGCCTTCGCTGTACGTTCGTTGTCGCCCGTCAACATTATCACTTCAATGCCCATCCGCTGAAGCAGCTTGACAGCTTCGGCAGAATGCTCCTTCAATGTGTCGGCGACGGCGATGGCTCCCAAAGCCGCATCTCCGTCTGCAAGTATCATCACTGTCTTGCCATCCTCTTCCAAAGCTCTGAGCTTGTCCTCGGATGCTACCAGTTTTACGTGATACCTCTCCATGAGCTTTCTGTTTCCCAGAAGTATACGTTCGTTACCGCGTGATGCGACCACGCCTTCACCAGGAGCCGCTTCAAAAGAATCTGGGGCAGGAATCTCAATCCCCTTGGCCTCTGCGGCCTCTATTATCGCCTCTCCCAGAGGATGTTCAGACCCTTTCTCGGCTATCGCGGCTGTCTTCAAAATCTCGTTGCTGTCGTGGTTGCCGAATGTGATCACGTCGGTTACAGATGGCATCCCGCGTGTCAGAGTGCCTGTCTTGTCAAAGATGATCGTCTCGATCTTCTGTGCCTTCTCGAGATATTCTCCTCCTTTTATCAGGACGCCGTTCTCAGCTCCCTTACCAGTCCCGACCATGATGGCTGTGGGCGTAGCTATGCCTAGGGCGCATGGACAAGCGATTATCAAGACTGAGATGAATATGAGGAGTGCAAAGTTGAACGGCGTCTTACCCACAAAGAACCAGAGTGCAGCGGAACTCAAGGCGATAGCGATCACTCCAGGGACAAAGTAGGAGGAGACTACGTCCGCCAGACGCTGGATAGGCGCTCTGGACGACTGGGCTTCCTGTACTAGGTCTATTATCTGCGAGAGGGTTGTATCCGCGCCGACCTTGGTCGCTCTTGCTTGGAACATTCCAGTCTTGTTGAGGGTGGCCCCTATGACTTCGTCGTTTAAGGTCTTCTCAACCGGCAAGCTCTCTCCAGTAATCATCGATTGATCGACGGAGGATCTTCCGCTGACTACGATGCCGTCGACGGGTATGTTTTCGCCTGGTCTGACGACGAAGACATCTCCGACCTGAACCTGCTCGACCGGTATCTTGGCTTCTCCACCCTCCCTCAGCACCGTCGCCATCCTCGGCTGTAGATCCATCAGTTTTCTGATGGCATCTGAGGTCCTTCCCCTTGCTAGATCTTCGAAAAGCTTTCCGAGAATGATGAGTGCTATGATAAGAGCGGCCGTGTCGAAGTACACTTCCCCGCCCGGAAATATGTTTGGAAAGAAGGTTACGACGGTACTGTAGATCCATGCTGCAGAGGTGCCGACCGCGATGAGAGTATCCATGTTGGTGGCGAACATCTTCAGGGCATCGTATGTCCCCCTATAGAACCTCCATCCCGCTACGAACTGGACGGGAGTTGAAAGCAAGAAGAGCCAGACGTTGGTCGGCAAGACCGGCAGCATCGGGAAGTACGTTAGAAGTAGCGTGGGTACACCAAGGGCGAGGCTGAACACTGTCAAGATCTTTAGGTTTCGCAATTCGACTTGCGGCCGTTCGAATGTGCGTAGACATGCTTCGCTACAAAAGTAGTAGACTCTCCCCCTAACCTCCGATTTGAGGGTCGCCTTGGTCTCGTCTACGAACATTCCGCATATCGGGTCTTTGGCCATCAGTCAAAGCCTCCCTGAGATAAATTGGGGCCGTGAAATGTTGGCGTTCAGAACGGCTCCAGCGAGCTAACGTTTCCCCGGCCCCTTCTTTAGGATTTAGCTGTATGATTCATAATTTCTCGAATCCTTCTCTTCCAAATCGAGAAAGTCCGTGTCTGCGTTGTTGCCCTTTCTCTAGCAATCTGGCCATCCGGCTGCAATTGTGCGAACGACAGCGTGGCAAAGCATTATCTCGATTTCTTGCGTATAGGCTTGGTTTGAAAGGAGTTGGTGTAGTGAAGATCGAAGGCATAATGCCGCCTGTCCTGACCCCTTTCAAGGAAGATGAGGAACTGGACGAGAAGGCTCTGAAGAAGGAGCTCAAATACTTTCTGCAGGTAGGAGTCCATGGGCTGACGGTCTGCGGAAGCACTGGGGAGGGGTACGCCCTCACGAGCGAGGAGGTCGGCCGTGTAACCAAGATAGCCGTTGGCGAGGCCAAGGGCAAGGTTCCGGTCATAACGGGAGTCATAACTGACTCGACGAAGACTGCACTGATGCATGCGAAGAAGGCAAAAGAGGCTGGCGCAGACGCTCTTATGGTCACACCTGTCCACTACGTCTTCCTTCCCACGTCTGAAGGACTCTACGACTACTTCAAGAGGATCGGAGAGGAGACACGTCTTCCGATAATCATATACAATGTCATACCATGGGTCACCGTCTCAGCCGATTTGGCGAAGAAGCTGACGGAGATCAAGTACATCAAAGGCATAAAGCAGAGTGGAGGAGACATACATGGCCTCGCGGACATGGTCAGGGCGGTTGGAGACAAGATACCCATCATGACCGCCATCGACGACATGTTGTTGCCCTCATTTGTCATCGGAGCCAAGGGAGCGATAGCGGCCATCTGTACCGTTGCTCCAAAACAGTGCATTCAGCTCTACGAGTCAGTGAAGAAGGGCGATCTCAAGAACGCGGCGTCGATCCACCACAAGCTACTGCCCGTCTGGCGCGCCGTGGGAAAGGGTGACATGCCTGCAAGGGCGAAGGAGGCGTTCGCACAGATGGGCATGCCCGTAGGTCCAGCAAGGAGCCCCCTCATTCCGGTCAACGAGGCAGCGAAGAAGGAGATACATGCAGCACTGGTCGAAGCAGGTCTGCTCAAGAAATAGCGGTGGCAGCGCCGCCCGCACTTTCTTTTTCTCGGTTGAGTTTCCGCCGTGTCATATGATGTGTAGCGCTCTTCCGGCCTTCTCGATTGTGTCTAGGGCGAAGCTGATGTCCCCTTCGGTGAGGGCGGCGTTCATCATAGTCCTTATTCTGGCCTTGTCTCTCGCAACCATCGGATAGACTATGGGCAGGGCAAAGATCCCTTCTTGGTACAGTCTATCACTCAGCGTTCTTGCGACGCTGCTCTCTCCAACAATTATTGGTGTGATGGGAGTCTGACTCCTGCCAATGTCGAATCCCAGATCCTTTAGTGCCTTCTTGAAGGTTCGAGTGTTCTTCCAGAGATTCTCGACGTGTTGAGGCTCATTCTCCAAAACCTCCAGAGCTGCTTTGCATGCTGCCGCGACTGGCGGTGGGTGAGAGCCGCTCAAGAGCCAGGTTCTAGACTTGTTGAGTGCAAAGTTGACTAGGTCTCTCGTACCCGCTATGTATCCTCCCACCACTCCGAATGCTTTGGAGAAGGTTCCCATCTCGACGTCCACCTGCCCCTCGAGATGGTAATGCGATACAATGCCTCGTCCCTTCTCGCCTAAGACGCCGTCGCCGTGCGCGTCGTCAACATATGACATCGCCCCGTGCTGTCTTGCGTACTTCACAATCTCGTCGAGTGGGGCTATGTCGCCGTCCATGCTGAAGACGCCGTCGGTTATCACTAGGATTCTTCTGTAGTTCTTCTTCTCAACCTCTTCCAGCACCCTTGCCAGATCGTTTATGTCCAGATGCTTGTAGACCGCTCTCTCCGCTTTGGAGAGGCGCACCCCGTCGATTATGCTTCCGTGGTTTAGTTCATCGCTTATGATGAGATCTCCATCGGAGGCGAGTTGGGGGATCAGCCCGGCGTTGGCTGCGAATCCCGTCTGATAGACGAGCGAGGCTTCCGCATGTTTGAACTTGGCTAGAGTCTGTTCGAGTTCCATGTGTAGGTCCATTGTACCGGCTATGGGCCTGACGGAGCCGGATCCGACACCATGAGTCTGAATCGCCTTGATCGCGGCCTCTCTTAGCTTTGGGTGGTTGCTCAGGTTAAGGTAATTGTTGGAGCAGAGCATTAGCATCTTTCTGCCGTCGACGACGCATCTCGGTGAGCTGTTCCCCTCCAGAATGTGGAGTTTCCAGTCGAGCTGGGAGCGGACCAAGGCCTCGTATTCTTCTCTCAGAAATGATCTCGGGTCTCTCATTACTCACTACCTCTTGATGTGAGGTGGTTTTCGGAGAGCGTATTGGAATTCAGGGTGAATAAAAGAATTGGGAGGCTGCAGCTCATAAGTGCGCAAAAAAAGGGGAGTGATGGTAAGGGAGCGTATGCTGGGGAACTGTTCTAGTACCTTCTGTGCTTCTGGAAGCAATCCTTGCAGTATACGGGTCGGCCCTGTGTGGGCTTGAATGGCACCTCTGCCTCAGCACCGCAATCAGAACAAGTTATCTTGTACATAGTTCTTGGTGCGAACCCTCGATCGCGATAATCCAACTCGTCTCACCTCTATAGTATTCTGGGTCAGTCACAAGAAGAAGGATTTGCAAGTGAACGTTCCTAGAAACGATCCTTGGCTCTCCGTCTTGTCAGAGACCTTGCGGAAGATTTCGAAAGGCCTTATATAAGTATTAGCACGGGGGGCTGTTAGGTTTTTGTGACGTCGTTTTCTGATGGGCTTGCAAGCGCGGCAGAGAGCTCGAGAGCTACCATACGTCGAAGCTTTCAAAGTCTCCTTCGGGCTTCTCTTCGAAGACTTGGACTGAGGTGACTCTGGCTCCGCGGGGACCGGTGTTACACCACTCGACCAGTTTGTTCAGAGCGTCTTCGGGCCCTTCTGCGATGATCTCTACGCGTCCGTCTTGGAGGTTCCTCACCCAGCCTGTAAGCCCTAACGCGAGGGCTTTCCACCGCGTGTTCGCTCGGAAGAAGACCCCTTGAACATATCCTGATACGTAGATGTGTGCACGTTTCAAATGGCTGTCGTTCTCCTGGTGCGCTGTTGACGGAGACGAGGTCTCTGTCTCGGCCTATTGGTTTACGAGTTCGCCAGCCCTCTTTGTGGCCTTCACGACGGCGTTTACGAAGCTGGTTCGTAGCTTTCCTTCTTCGAGCTCCATGACGCCCTCGATTGTGCAGCCTCCAGGGGTTGTGACCGTGTCTTTGAGTATGGCAGGGTGCTCTTTGGTCTCAAGAACCATTTTGGCTGAGCCGAGGGTTGTCTGTGATACCAGCATGGTTGAGAGCTCTCTTGATAGGCCGACCTTGATTCCCGCTTCAATGAGCGCCTCGATAACCATGTAGATGTATGCGGGGCCGCTCCCGCTTAGCCCGGTTATGGCGTTCAGCTCGCGTTCTTGTACGACTGCGGCTTTGCCGACTGGCTGGAAGATGGCGGAGGCGAGTTTCAGATGTTTGTCCTCTGCGTTGGGCCCTTTTGCTATGGCAGTCATTCCCTCGAGCACTAGAACTGGGTTGTTGGGCATGGCTCTAACGATCGGGACACCGTCCTTCAGGTGCTTTGAGATGTACTCTGTTGTGACTCCTGTGGCTATCGATATGATGAGTTGGCTGGGCTCGACGAGATCTTTGATTTCGTCCAGGACCTTTCCAACGATGTGCGGTCTGACCGCGATTATGACTACTTCGCTGTTTCGAGCTACCTCTCTGTTGTCTGGGGTGGATTTGATCCGATATTTCGATGCGAGCATCTCGCATCTCTGCTCGCTTGGTGTGCTAGCGGCTAGTTCTTCGGGGCTCACAACGTTGGATTTTAGCAGTCCGTAGATGAGGGCCTCGCCGATCTTGCCCGCCCCTATGATTCCGAGTCTTTTGTGTAGGGCCAATTCGGTTCAGAACTGTTGAAGATCTTCATTGCGGCATAATAGCTTTGGCCCCGCCATTCTTTGGATGAAGGGCAAAGGAGGTGATTCCTCAAAACCGAGGAACAGCGGGATGAACCAAGGATCGCGTTTGGTTGGCTGACCCGTATTGAGGCAAGAAGAAAATGAAGCCTGAGTTTCGTAT